>Ga0209394_1000181_pt1 | contig 59201 bp, 57 predicted proteins | sample JNZ201metaG_FD_184122 | JGI IMG/M metagenome (GOLD analysis project Ga0209394, IMG submission 184122) | Hot spring microbial communities from Jinze hot spring, China to study Microbial Dark Matter (Phase II) - JNZ 20120812A (SPAdes) (version 3) ...
ACCCATCGCATTTATGGTGGAAAACCCACCGTTTCCTTACCTTCGCGTGGGCGCGCCAGATACACGCTACATCATCGCAGATAGCATCAAGCAACCCTACTTGTTTGAGAAGGAAATGTCTGGAAACATCAACGGCACCTGGATTCGCATGGGGCAATACATCACGCGCAATTCCGCAACTGAGCCACCTTACTACATCAGGGTTTTCGTATCGCCGAAATTCTCTGAGTTCGTGCGCATCATCGCATACAAAACAGGGGGTGGTAAGTAATGCCGACACCACTGCGCTGGTGGGCAGAAAAACCATACTCAAGCACTAAAACGCGCTTCTGGGTGGAAATCCCTTACAACCTTTTGCAGCAACTCGGCAATAATCTGCAGATTAAGTTGTATTACAATAACCCGAACGCACAAAACTACTACCCACCAGATGTTGTGTTCAGTAACGCGTCGCCAGCGTTGCAAGGTTTCTGGGATTTCACAGCAACGGGTTTCAATTTAAGCGCGAAGATTCTATATAACCAAGTTGGTGATTATTGGAACGCGGAAGTTAATTACCTTCGTTCAAGTTTCCAAGAGAGTGACGGATACCGCCCCGTTTTTCTTGGTAAGCACTACTGGGATGGTAGCGGTGAGATACTTTGCCGCCCACTTGCATTAATTGATGGCGAGTATATAAACTTCACATTTACGAGCCCGCCGCTCACTGGCGATTTTGTATTGGTGATGTTTCTTGATTTCTTCCGCTTCAAAAATATTCAGCCTGGGCAGTACGCGCAAGTAAGTGGAACTTTGCTTCAGTTTCGCTCGGATGACAACGCAACAATGTTACAACTTCGTTACGAGGGTGTTATAGAATGCCCACCAGCCTTATCTGGCACAACAGGCTACGCGAACATAAGGTTCACAGCGCTTGCAAAAGGCGGCACCGTAGCGCAAACGCAAGCATTACCTATCACAACCCCAACGCAAGTGCCTGTGATAGGTAATTTAACGCCACTGGTGGTTTATTATAACAGTGTGCAAAGGCGCTACACAATCACATTGCACGGCACTGCTACCATCTACATTAATTGTTATGGTGATAATCTCAATAACACTTTCCTCACAATAGGCGCGCTATATTACAATGGTGTGTATACCGATTTTGGCGCGCCGTGTGTTGGCGGCATCGCGATTTTCCCAGTAGCAAGTGCAAGTGACGCAGATACTTGGAGCACCAACCTAACTTTATTTAGTTTCTCGCCAGAAGTGATAAGTTTCTTCTATGGCTGCCGCTACTATGTGCCTAATATACCCAGCGAGCCGAGCCGCCTACTGTGCCTACCGCCGCGCAACGGCATTCACTTAGCAACCAACAACGCAAACCTGCGGTATGGCGCAGCGGATACATCCATACCTGGCTACAATAGAAGCATAAACATCTACTTCCGAAACCCTAATGGTATTGATTTGCAGAGATACGATACTCACGGTAAGATTGTGTTGCCAATAGAACTTAACACACAAGATGCCATAAATCAAGGTTTGTTGCGCGCCGATTTGGGTGATATTCTTTTCGTTTGCGTTGAAAGCACATACACACCGCCAGCGCCGCCCCCGCCGCCACCACCGCCGCCCACTGAGGAGCCGCCTGCTGCGCCAGCGATGCCACCGCAGGGCACATGCGCGTATTCGTTTGCCGATGCCGATAGTGAGAACCCTGTATTTGGGTTGGCTTATGATGGGATGGCGCGCATTTTGCGCGATGCTGGCATAGCGTTTCCAGTGCCATACAACAGCGACACACAAACCATAGAGTTGTATCCCGTTCCAGCCTACGGTGTTACTTTTGTGCGCTGGCTGTTATCTTACAAAGATTCGCAGAGCGGTGAAACGAAAACCGCAACTGGTGTGGGGTTACCTATCAGCGTGCGCGGCTTGAATATAGATTGGGGTGTTGGTGTTACTGTGAAGTTCTTTGTGAAGGGTATAAAGGGGGTAGCGCGCCAGCCAAGCAGCGATAAAAGCAAGTTCGGCGCGCACAGTGCAAGCGGGTATTTGCAATTGCCTACAATACAACCAACATGGCGCAGCGGCGACTACACAATACGCTACGGCGTTGGCTACGATGTGTATAAAATCTCAGGAGATATGAAAATACGCTACAGCGTTGGTATTGATTACGCACCCGTGAGCGGCTACTTATACCAAAATGTGCGCACAGGCGAGGAAGATTGGGAATTGGTGTTCGCGTCACCTACATCGCACGGCGCGCACCCAGTAAAAGAACACTTGCAAGGCTACAGGCTGCGACACTTCCACGCATCTGGCAACATGATGTATCTGCTCGCTGTTAGCGAAACACCCCCAGTGAAAGTGAAACTAATTACCATCAACTTAAGCAACGGGAATGTAACATCAAGCAGCCCTGTTACGCTCGGCGCGGAAGGCGACGATGAAGAGAAGCGATACTATCCGTCGTTCGGCGCGGTTGCTGTTGGGCACGGTGGGATTGTTTATGCCAACACGCACGGCGCAGTTTACTTCCCATTCTCAGGCGCGCACGAACCCCTATTGCTAACCTTCCTTTCATCATCCTTCCCCGTTGAGAAAAAGATGTGGAGCAGCGTTGGAATCCTCGTGGTGCCAGAAGGCTTCCTGTTCCTACCTTACGCGATTTTGTGGGATATGGATACTTACTACGATTACTCAACAAACATTGAAGTATCCGAAGGTGATAGGTTGATACCCGTGTATTTCAACGGCGTGGCTGGTGTAGTGGTGCGCAGCAGAGAATACAGCGATAGTGGCGGCAGTAGCACGCTCAAGGCGTTTTACATTTGGGGTGGGTTCAATAAAGGGTTGGTGCGCGCTCAGGTTGATGCTGCGGAAGGGTTGGAGAAAGTGCCACCGTATTTGAGCGGCGCGCTCGTGAACAACCGATGGTATGCGTTCAACGCAGCAGCGCACCCCGATGAAGCCACAATCGCGGAGTACGAACTCAGCGCGCAAGGCGATATGGAAAACTGGAAGTTCGTTACATCAGCGCTTCTCAAAGTGCTGCCATTACCGTTCTCCGCCCCCGCGCTGCGCGCAAGATGGAAACCACCCGCGTGGGGCGAACTCTGGGGGTTCAATATCACCGCAAATGCCGCATACATATACTTCTCGCGCGTCTGGGATAGAATTTACCGATTGGATGTAGGCAGCAAAGAAATCAGGCTCGCGCACTCAATCCCTTACCTTGATTTCGGTGGCAACATCATCCCGCGCTTCATGGGCGGCGAGGAAGCGTGGCTGATGTTCAGTTACAACCTTGAGCACGGTAGGGTATACTGCGCGCACCTACGCGCGGGCGAGCGGTTGCAAATCTGGCGGCAAACCAATCCAGTTACACCGCCACCAGCACCAACAATAACCTTCCCGCCACCAGATATACAAGTGCCGCGCCAGTTTGATGTGCAATTCAAACCACACGCGTATACCTATCCGCAGGAGTTCTCTGTTACCATTGTGGCGGAAACTGCGAACGGCGCGTCGGTATGGCATTACTACTCAACCTTACATCGCAACCTCTTTGAAGTTTCGTTTGATAATGGATTGAATTTCGCGCCTATGCAAGAGCCTGTCACGGTAACAGAGAGCGACGATGGCAGCGTAGTGGTGAAATTCAATATACCATACCCACTGCCATCATCATCAACAGTTACAATCACAGTGCGCGCAATAGGCATCGTGCAGTGATAAATAAGAATCGGGGCTGCAGGCTCGCGCCCAACATCTTCGGAGGTGTGAAGCAATGAGAAGAACTTTTTGGCTCTCTTATCGTATCTACAAACTAAGCACTTCAAAAAATCCGTTTTGGTTTTGGTATCACTTATTTAGGTTATTGGGGTTGTTGTTTAATACGCGGCGCAGGTAAGTTGCGCGCCGAGAAGCAGCAGTTGCTCACTCAGCGAAGAGGTATGTAGATACGCGCTCGTGTGCTTCCTTAGCGAATATCGGGTTGATTTCTATACCCCAGCCGATGCGCTTTTCCATAACCGCTGCAAGCAGCGTTGTGCCTGAGCCTGCAAACGGGTCAAGCACGATATCATCCACGAAGGAGAACAATCTAATCAGCCTACGCGGAATCTCAAGCGGGAATGGCGCGGGGCAACTACCGTATGGTGCGCGCTCACCTTGAATCTCCCACACGCCTGTTGATAGAGTTAGAAAATCGCTTTCGCTTATTTTACTTTGCTGTTTGATATCGCTGGGTGCGCGCCGCGTGCCGCGCTTTTTGAAAACAAGAATAAATTCAAACATAGTTGTGATGGGTATGCTGGGTGGGTATGGGAATGTGCCGAGCATTTTGCGCGCCCCACCAGACGCGTGCGATTGGCGCATCTTTTTCCAAATTATCAACCCTTTGTAGAGAAAGCCTATTTCTTGCGCTTTCACAATGAGATGCGCGTGCGTGCCGTAATTGAAATTTTCATCGTGCGTTTTTACTGATGTGTATTTATCATCAATGATGATGCAAGCGCGCCCGCCAGGCAGGAGAACATCGTGCATCAACTGCAACGCGCGTGCCATCCTATCCAGATACTCTTGCCAAGTTGGCGCGTTTTCAAAGTTGCGCGCATCATCACCATACTTTTGGCGCGCAAAATACGGTGGTGATGTAACAATCAGCCCTACCTTTGGGGGCAGCGTTGGCAGCACATCTAAACAATCACCAACCCAAATCGTATGGCGCGCGCCAGTGTATACCATCTAACACCACTCTCCTGTTACACAACACCTACGCGCTGGATTTCGCGAAAAGCGCCGTTAAGTGTTTGATGATTTTCGCTAAGTTCAGCAATGTGGTGGCGAAATCCTCACCGATGATGTTGATTTCCTCGCCATCGGGTAGTTGCGCGCTCAGGCGCACCAAGTTCAAAGCGCCGTCAAGCGCGCCAGTGAAGTTAATGCGCACATCATCGCACGCGACTTCGGCAGCAAAAGGATAAAAAGCAGAGCCATCCGCAGCGCGCACAGCAGCAAACGATGCGTTTATATTAACCTGCGGGTTGTAACCTGCTCTACGCAAAGCACCCGCAACGCTTTCTATGAATTCCTCGTGCGCGCATTTCTTGCTACGCGTGCGCCGCGCGCTCATTCATAATCCCCCCTTCAAATACATTTCACTACATTGATAGCAAGTGCCAAGTTAGCGCGATTACGAACAACCAAAACAGTGCAAGCAACGCGTAAGCCTGCGCGGGGCGCTCAGCACGCAATTTACCAAACCGCTCCGATAAAGTGAGCCCCATTTTCTTCTCACAGTAATATTCCAGCGCGCCGAGCCACACGCACACACCAACCCAAAACACGCTCCACTCCCACAACCCAGCCCACAAATACGCGAGAATGAGAACACAGAACCCCACTAAAAACGCAAAAGTATCAACGCTCAACAAAGGTGGAATTTTGGGTTGCGGCGCGCCGTTTTGCTGCTTTTCTTCCACAAAGTTTCACCTCCTTCAGAGAATTCAATGCGCGCAACATATCAACACCAAACATCATGTAAGAATTCGCTTTCCGTAGCATCATCAAGCCACTCATGCTTAAGCGCCAAACGCAACCCTAAATGTGGGCAGAATTCAAATTTGTGCGCCCACAACCAATCCTTCACTTTAGGTTGCAATTGGCGCGCCAACCAGTGCTGGCGCGCTTCGGCGCGCTTCTGCAACTTCCCTTTCAAGTACGGGTTGCGCGTCTGCTTGCGCATAGGCACGAGCAACACTTGCGCGCAACTGGCGCAACCTTCTTACCGCATACTTGTGCGCTAAGTTTCGCTTCCTACCTACCCACTCAAGTTGTATCCGCGAGTTCGCAATGCGCGCCGCATCGCGCAACGCAACTTCACTATCACTGAGAACTGTAGCACACGCGCCAACTAAGTGGCGCTCAATATAAGCCATCGCGGCGCGCACCGCCATATACTCCAAATCCTGCGTTGTGCCAAGAAAGTTGGTGAAATCGCGCACGACAACATCGCTCACATCACCGCCACGCACAATAACAAAAGCAATGGCGCCACAACAAGCATCACTATCGTGCGCTGCATCGCAATACACAACTACCAACGATTACTACCCCCTTTCACTTATAGAAATTTTCTATAAATCGCGCGCTACTTGAGACCAACGAAATGCTGGCGAATCTCAAGCAGCGAGCGCAACCACGCGTAAACCTCACGCCACTCATCCTCAGTGAGTTCTTGCCTGCTGTTCTTACCAAACCGCCCCTTTATGTAGCGCTTAATGTAGTAGTCATATGCGGCGCGGCTCTGTATACCATCAGTAGCCACGATTTTGTGCGTGCCAAACAACCGACGCGCAACACCATGGCACTTCTTGCTCCACTCCAGCAACTCTTTACTCCACTTTTGGCGCTTCCGCTTCGTCATCTTGCTCACCTCCGCGCCTTAAATCTGGAAACCGCTCGTAGTTAGGCGTTACCTTCAAGTAAGCATACTGGCACGGCACGCTCACGGCTTTCTTGATTGCTTCCACTTGCTCTTCAGTTAACAACCCCTCGTTAATCGCGTGGTTGATGAACGCTTCAAGATTCACCCTGTTATCTGTTTTCGTATACTTTGTTATCGTGCCATAAGGCGAGATGATGTGCACGCGCGGGCGACTGCTCGTTATTTGCAAGAACATCTCGCGCAAGTGCTTGAACTCCTTGCTTACATTCTCATACTCAACTTTCTTGCGCACCAGTTGCTCAACGATATCACCGAACTCGCTGTCGCTTTCGTTTACAACATCCTGCCAACAATACTTCCAGTATGGGCACCAGCGTGTGCGCGCCTCGCCGCGCAGCAAGCACGGGAAGTTGTATGGCGAGTAGCCGCGCGGAATTGGCGGCACCTCATCGCGCTCTATATACTTCTCAAGTTCATCGCGCAACGCAAACGCTTTCTCTACGATATCTGGGTCGTAGGAGAACCAGTGCTCTTGCTCTGGCGATACATACGCTGGGTTTTCGCGGATGATGTAGAACAGCGCGCCGTAAGCGTTGCTGGGGCGCGGCAGTTTCGCTAACGGCTCACCATTATCATCCGTTAACCACACCTCGCCAAACAGCGCGCCGTGCAAATACAGTTGCAACTGCATCACATTGCCATCGTTCGGCAAAAACGGCAGGTGCGAGAACGCGGTTGTTTTCAAATCAATGATATACATGGTATCAGTTTCATCATCATACTTCACGAAATCAGCGTGCCCGTAAAACTCGCGCTCTTTGTCTATCACGATAAGCGCCTGCTCGTTGAAACCGTGCTTGATGAAAATCGGCGTAAGCATCGCTTCGTAAACCTTTCCAGATGCAAGAAAGCCTGTATCGTATGCATCGTTGAGGTTATCCAGCGGTGTATCAACAAACTCCTCGCCGATGAACGCGTGGTATTTGTGAAAGAAGAAGTTGCGCCGCTGGCAGTAGCCAATAGATGATGGGCGGATACGCGGCGGCTCAACGCGCACCCACTTGCGCAACGCCTCGCCCATAACCTGCGCGAGTGTAATGTGCCCTTTACCTTTCATTTCTTTCGCCTCCTGTTTAGTGATTTTAACGCTATGAGCATTTTGTTCTCATCGGTTACGGCATCGGTTGCGCGCACCAGAAACGACATTATTGCTGCGGCTTCTGGTGATATGCAATCAACGATTTTCGGTAACTCGCTAACGCCGCGCAGCGCGACAATTGCGAGCGCGTAGCGCGCCTGCTCGTGAGGTGGCTTCGCGCGCAGTGCGTCGTAATCGCTGAACACATCGTCGTTGGTGTTTACGCACAAAAACACGCTGAAATCTTTGCTAATTTCGCCTAAGAAGGCTTCGCATGTTATTTGCACTGCGCGCTGCGCCGATGGGGTCGTCGCTGGTATAGTGATGATACCTTTGCGCGCAAGGGATGATAAATCTTGCAAGAGCATCGTCCATGTGCGCGGCGTGGGGTACACGACGCTCGCGCCGTGCATATCGGAAGGAAACACACAAAAATGGTGCGGAAACAAACTCAAATACGCGATAGCGTAATCAAGCAAAATGGGAAGTATGGAGAGCGCGTCGCACGATGCGCGCATGTATTCAACCCAATCCTGCAGCGATGGGTTCAGTGTGTAGTGTTTCATGCGGTTCATAACGGCAAGCGATGGGCGCACGATGTAAGATAAATCTTCAACCCTGTTGGATGCGAGCACGATGCGCGTTGTTGGTGGCAATTGCGCGTCGCCGATGCGCCTGTAAGTGGTTAGCGATAGCGCAATGCGTTGCTGGCTTGGGTCGCTCGCTGCGAAATCATCAAGGAACAGCACGCAGTTATCCAAATGCCGCATGTATGATGGCGGCAATTTTGCCACTGTGCGCTCGCGCCAATTTATGGCAGGAAAACCGCCAAGCGCATGCGGGTGCTCAAGTGCAACCGAGAGCGGATATACAGATAAATTCAAACGCTGCGCGCACTGCATCACGATGCTGCTCTTGCCAACACCTGGCGGCCCCCACACAAATACAATGAACTTGTTCTCTTCCAAATCGTGAAGCAGAAACTCCGTTAACTCTTTAGGTGTTACTTGCGCCATTCAACTCACCACCATACAAAATTTTACGCAAGGCTCCCATTACTGTCAACACCGAGTTTAGATGATTTTGCGCGCATTATCAAGGAAATGCGTGAACGAAGGTTGCGCGGGGCGCTCAGATAACAAATCATCAAGGTGCTCAATGTATTTATCCATAAGTTGTAATATATCCGCGCGGCTGTAAGTTTTCATGCGCACAATCACGCGCACGGCCTGAATGTCGCGCCATGTGGGCACACAAACTGCCAAGTTACCTTTCGCCAAACACCACTTTCGTAATCGCAAATAAAACTGGTCAAGCAAGTAAGCAGCCTCCGCGTCGTAGTTGCGCGTTTTCTTTTGCGTTTGTTCCGCCATCGTGCGCGCCTCCTTTCACTACGATGCATGCGTTTCGCCGCACCACACGAGCACGGTGGCATCGTAAGGCTGCGGCGTAATGTATTCTCCTACGGTAGGGTTGTATACATCCCAAAAGCAAATGGCGAATTCACCTTTGAATCGTATAGGCGCGCGCAAAATGGCGCGCACAACTTGCACAAAATCGCCAACACAGTTATCACTAAAGATTACGCCATCATATACGGGCGCGCTCGGCACCTTGCAATTTGTGAAAACAACGGGGCACAACGATGTATGCTCCACGATGGGAACGCGCCTGCCATCAACGGGCAACGAGCCTTGATAGGAAGCCTGCCCAAAACAACGCAGGGTATTGCCACTCAACTGCGCCGATGTATACCTTAGGTAAATTGTAACCGCAGATGAGGATGACTCGCCAAGCGGAAGCATCACAGGAAAAGTATTGCCGTTGTTGTTTGCGATGAAGTGCGCGGCGGGGCTGTTGCTCTCCGCAGCAAGTTGTAAAAGCAAATCGGAACCGCTCACACTCACCGAAGTGTAGTAAGGAAATATTCTACCGTCAGCCATGTAAGAGATATCCCAAAACGATGCGTGCAAAGTGCGCGCAAAAATTTGCGAGTAATAGTAAAAAAGCGATGAAAGCGTTGTTAAATCAAGAGGAGAAGAACCCAAACCGATGATTTTACAAGGTGCAATTTGCGCGCCGTCTGGGTTGCTTAGCGAATTCAAATCTATTACGCCGTTACCGCTCAGTGTTGTTGCGCGCAGCGCGACACCACCAGTGTTGCGAAACAACAACGCACCGTTAAGTGTGTAGGAGTTCAATTGCGCAGTGGTTGTATCCAAAATCACAGTGTATTGACTGCCGTGAATAACATCATCGCCGTTTTGCGGCACAATTCCGTTCTCCCATGTGGATGGGCTGCTCCAGTTTCCAGATGCTATAACTCTGCGCGTTGCCATTAACCAACACCTCCTAACAGTGCTGCTACGGCATTTTGCGCGGCGCGCTCAACCCATAGCAGTGTCTCCCAGTTCGGTATCAAATCACCTACGGCGCGCCGAACCAAATCGTAAACTACATCATCGCTTTCAAACTTGAGCAGCAAGCGCGCAGCCATAACCCGCTCGGTATCGGGAATGTTCTCCTCTAAAAGTAACTGCAACCTACGCAATATCGGGTTTTCTTCAACAACCACTGGCGTTAACCTGCGCGCCGCGCGCAAATTCTGCGATGTAAGCGCGTGATACAACACTATCCTGCTCAAAAACAAACGCATACCTGGCGTCATGTTGCGTATGTAGTAACGCAAATAGTTTCTGTAAGATACACCAACCAAATCAAGCGATATTTCGCCACTGCCCTCCAGCACGGCGTTGCCAACATCGGTTATCTGCTCAACATCATCCGTAAACTCCACGCTTGGAATTGGGTACGGCAGCAAAAACGCGAAATGTGGCAACGGGCGCAATATTATTTTAGCAAAATCGTTCGCCACAATTTGGATTTGTGGTTCTATATACGCTGAGGTAACGAAAAGCGCTTCCAAATCGTTTGTGCAGTTTAGCAATGCTGCGAGCGCGCCTGAACTGCTTGCGAGTTCCGTCTCCCACACGCAAGGCAAGTGCGTAAACTTAGCGCGCAAACGCCACAGCGCGCCGAACGGCGGGATATCAAAGAAGTGGGGTGGGCGAATTGAGAAGCGCAAGGTGCGCGCGCCCCGATTGGCAATCTCGCTTATCAGGTTGACCGCACTGTTGAAGCGCGCACGCAAGTTGGCATCGTGGCGCTCCGCCAAGCGCAATTCAAGCCTATCATCGTGCCCATCAACGATAACGCGCATCATCACCAACCCCTGTTGCTACGGTATTGTGCACTAAGCGCGCTCAGCGAGCGCAAATAATCGCGTATCAGCAAAAGCGGTATGGCAGTATCAAACGCCGCTTGGTAAAGCGGAAGTTCAGCGCGCAGATAGCGCCTATCAAGGTAAGGCGCGTAACGGCGCATGAACTCATCCCACATAGCGCTCCTGTGCCACGCCCACCACATCATCATACCCAACGCTTGCTGCCCCAGCAGCGATGCGCCCTCAGTTGGGGTGTAAGCAACCCCCATACTGGGGTTCGCATACAAAGTAACATAACCGTAAGGGGTGCCGTAGAAAACGCGCCCATCGGGGCTGTAATACAAACTGCTCATCTGCGCGTAAGGCAAATACCAACTGGGGTTGTGATAATAAGTGAACATAGAAAGCGCGTTGCCGAACATGAAATGCGCGGGGGTAAGCGACATGTAGGAGTTGTTGGCTACTTGCGCGCGAAGAGCGCGTGCTTGCGTGAGAACGAGCGCTACAACAAGCGCACAGACCAACCAAGTTCTCTTCATTTCGTTAACCTCCTTTCGTATCTGCGCTGCTATTAATTATACGCTACGCGCCCTTCGCTGTCAACATCATGCGCGGCGCGCATTTTTGTGCTAAACTAACTTATGAGGTGATGCGTATGCCGTTGCGCGAGGCGCACTGGATTTGCCTTACTTGCAACAGCACCTACGATGTTGTGTATAAAGATGGTAGCCCTGTGAAGTTGCGCGATGCACTTAAAGAAGCATACTACGCTCCAGAGGCTGGAGAGCACGAACTCACTTTGTTCTGCGAGAAATGTAACGAAATCGTAGGCAGCGCGCGCATTCCAACAGGCTCCGATGCGTTCATCTACACAGGAAATGTATCGTTCGTTTATTCGTTAGATGCGATAGTAGAAGAAGTAAACGAAACCGCACCCGAAACAACGGGAGGTGAAAGCAATGGCGAAAGAGAGAGCGTTGGAGAAACTGGATGAAGCGTTGCGCGCCGCTGAGCGCGGCGATGGTAAGGAAGCATTTGAAGATTTGAGCGCAGCGCGCTTCCACCTGTTTGATGAAGATTGCTACACAGAACCGTTGGTAAACCGCTTTGATGACGCACTGGATATCGCTTGGCGACTCTGGCGCGAGCGCATATCCGCAAGCCGCGCCACATCACGCCTCCGCACTATCATTGATAGCATCAAAGAACTTATTGAAAACCCCAAAGGTGAGAAAGCCAACCCACCCAACCGAGTGAAAACCGAACGCGATGCGCGCCTTTGGGATTTGGCGAAATGGTTGGTATCCGATGAATACCCAGAAGTAGATGAAGGCAGCGAGCGCTACTGGACACTTGTAAGCGGTATATTCACACGCTTGAAACTGCGCTTAGGCGGTATGGATGCTAAGAAAGTTGATGAGATTGTAGAAAAACTGCAAGAGAAATTCGGAAAATTGCCTCCCGCAGGCAAGCATAGCAAATCAAGTAAGGAGGTTGAAAAAGTCGTTGAAGAAGTCGCGCAATTGATACGCAAATGCTGCTTCTCTGAAAACGACACTATTTCAGTAACCGCGCTTATGGAATTGCGCGAGCGCATCAAAGATAGGCTGCAAAAAGATTTAATTGATGGGTTGATTGAACTCATCAAGAGGCGATTGGGGCAATGAACGGCAGCACCTACGAGTGGAATGTTTACTACCTGGATAGCGATGATGTGCGCCGCAGGTGGCAACAATTGCAACAAAAACTGCACTCTTTGTATGATGAACTCGTCAAACTAACTCCGCCACAACCAATGCAGAAGCGCTACACCTTCGTATGGGGTATATACACATCCAAAGAAGGAACTCAAGAGGTTATCATTCTGCACGAGCCGACGGGCACATTTTCGTATTTTCCTTACGATATTCTGGATACCAAATCCCCTGCGCGCCGTGCGTATTGGTGGGTTGTGTTTTTAGATAAGGTGAGCGAGCGCGAGCAAAGCGGCGCGCAGCACGATTGGGTGGTGCCGCAATTTGCGCGCAAAGGGCTCGTCGTGGTTACGATTTACGGCACATCGCTTGAAATTGAATGGTTGGAAGGAGGGGCACAAGATGCTGCACAAAGTGATAGTGAATGAATTGCCAGTGCTGTTTGATGCTCTTGGTATACAAGAGAAGCCCATTCCGTATATGTTTAGTGATGATGAGCGCGGCGGGCTGATGCTAACCCCGCTCGGTTGGGTTGTGCGCATCCCTCGCCACATAGCAAATGATTTCACAGAAACCGTAGCGTTCTACCTTCACTGTTTGGCGCACTACATTTTGAAACACCACACACGAAGAGTGAAACCGCTGCACCAACTTGTATGGGATAGCGCGGCGGATTACATAGCCAACGCGCTGCTGTTCAAAGCGCTACTATACCGAAACGATGAACTGCGCGCAAAAGCACCAACCATCTGGCGCGCCATTAGAAACCTATACCCTTACCGCCAAGATTGGGCGCACCTTTCGGTTGAAGCGGTTTACCACAATTTGATAACCACAACCTTAAACAACAAACAGAAATACGAAGATGAGCACACGCACTTTAGCGCGCACGGCGCGGGCGTAAGTTCCAACAACGCTGCAGAAAGCAACGCAGGTGATAGCACAACACACGGGGTGTTGGGAGGCTCGGTGCGCCGCGATGCCCAATACAAAACGAAAATATTGGCTGCGCGCATCCCACAAGCGCTCCAAAAAGAACTACAACAACTTGCGCGCTACGAATACACAGAATCTCTTGATTTGCTCCAACTTTCCTACAACCGCATTGATACCTACTGGATGAGCGCGCAACATATGCTGGCTATACACATACTTGATGTATCTGGTAGCATGTACCCCACATTGAATAAAGTCGCCACAGTATGCTGGCACATAGTTAACACAATTTACAACATATGGAGCGGGCGCGCAATGCAAATCGTGTTGTGGGCCGATGTGGTTAGGCAGTGCGCTTGGTACGGCAGCGAGCCAGATAACCTACTTAAGCAAAAACTGCTGGCAGGCACAGGGTTGGGAGGCACCGCAATCATTAGCGCTTGTCTCAACGAACTCAATCATTACAAGAAGCGCCACCCGCTGGTGATAATATACTCCGATTTCCATTTGATGCCTAACGAAAGCGATGCTGCGGCGCAATGGTTGCGCGACAATAAGAAATTCCTTGCGCGCGTCATTGCGATACAAACCAACAATCACTACACATCGCCGATACACTGCTACCTTGATGCTGTGATACCAATTGGTGATTTCTTTGGCTAAAGTAATTAAGTGGGGCGCGCACGGAGATGAGGTGAACGCAATGCGGTGCACAGAAAATTACGAATTCATAAGGTTTATTATAGAAGTTACGATTTCGGTTATCGCGCTCATTGCTATAACACTACTCAAATGGAACGGCTCAATAGATGAGCGCACATTTTTGATTGCACTCGTGTTATGGGGGTTGTTCTTCCCAAGCCCTAATCAGTGGGCTATAACGATAGGTGATTGGTTGTCTGCGCGCAAAAACGGTAAGGTTGATGTGCGCGCAACGAACCCTAAACAAAAGGTAAGCGATACGGAGGGGGAAGCATATGAAAGCGATAACGGAGTTGCGCAGTAAAGTAGAGCGCATGTTTTGCGAGATGTTACTTAAGGCGCTCAATGATGCGCTTTTAGTTAAACAAATGGAAGTTGCCGCGCACACAAAGTACGCAACAAACAAGGAAAGACTACAAAGTGCAGTCAATAGTTTGAAGACGCTGATAGATACGCTCATAAAAACCGCCACGCCACGAGCGCAAACCGCTGCTGGTGTGCACCACGATAATGTAGACGAAGCGAGCGCCCGAATAACCGAAATCGGCAGATTGTTAAACGAAGTCATCACCGATGATGCTGCGCGCAAAGAGTTACACGATATGATTAACAATATTCACCAAGCGTTAGATAACGACCAGTTCTCGGAAGCACAACGGTTGGTTAATGATTTTATTAACAAGTTGAACGACGCACTTACTGCGCAATCGCCTGCTGAAGGGGGTGCTACGCAATGAGCGCGCGCAAAGAATTGGAGAAGATGATTACGGAGCGTGCGAACGAGTGGCGCGCGGCGTGGCTGCAAGCCTTGCGCGGCGAACCGCTCGCGAAGCAACAGCCACCAGCGCAAGAGCAGCCCGCGCAGGATGAAGGCGATACAACCCAAACCACAGCGGCGCCTCCCACACCAACACCGCAACCGCCACCGCAACCCCAACAAGCCACAACGCTTGTGCAGCCTCCAGTGCAGCAGGCGCCACAAGTTGATGTAGATACGATACGGCAATCAATTGAGAACACGCGCGCGCAATTAACACAAGTGATAGATGAGTGGCTCAGAAACACTACGGAAGCGCTGCGCAACGCTATTAACAACCATTTGGAAGTTATTGCGCGCCAGTTGGAGAATTTGATGCGCGGGCAGGGTGGCGGGCAGTAACATCACACCAACCAGCGCCGCGTGATAGTGGCTATTATTTCATCGCGCAACTCCGCGAATGTGTCATCTGCGCGCACCAAGCGGCGCAACTCCAATACCATCGCATCCTTGCTTGCTGGTTTAGGTAGCACGGGGAACGGGGCGTTGCGCGCTCCCACAAACCGCTCGTGCGCAAACACACACAAAACCTCGTTGCTTTGCAACCCCTCGCGGAACAGGAACTGCACATCGCGCACATCCACATTGCCAACAGCGTGCAACGCGTAAGCAACCCACGCAGGCGCTATAGCAGAAAGCATCGCCTTAATTGATACCCAGTATTCTTCTACATTGGTTGCGCGCCACTCAACAGCGCGCACGATAGCCTTAACGGTCTCCAAAAGTGCGCGGCCGTTGAGAACAACGGCGTTATCCAGCGGCATATCAAAACGGTGAACGCGCTTGTATACGGTGAATGGATTGCGCGCTGGCGTCTCGCTAAAGTGCTCGTGTATGCGCAAGAGCGCCAAATCGCGAATATCGCGTGTAACCTGCGCAAGCCGATAACCCCAGCGCGGCGTCAAAGGTTGAATTTTCTTGGTAAGCATGGCATACACCCACGCGAGTTTCCAGTTGATAACATCGTAATCGGAGAGCGCGCCATCGGAAACGGCATCAAGCGGTATATTACCCTTCGTAAGCAGGTCTTCTAAATCATCATCGGTTACGCCAATGATGAGCGGGTATTGCATATACACTTCAATTGTTTTATCTGCGAACTCGGTTTCGCTCCAACCGCGCTCGTGCGCACCTGCGCGCATGATGTTCACAAAGTTCCCTAATGCTGCTGGGAACGATGGAAGCGCGCTGGGCGGCACCCTGCCTGGCGGCTCTGGTAAATCCATCAGCAAATCAACACCACTCACCTTTTGCTGGAACATATAAGGAAGGTAAAAAAGCGCGCCGAACACATCATCAGCCTTAGATAGAACCCCAAGATATTGTAGTTGGCGCGCGCTTTTGCGCCCACGCATGCGCTTCACTATACCAAAAACAAGCGACCAAAACTGCGGCGAGCCTACTGGCACATTTGGATAACTCTCTCTAACTATCTCAATTGCCTTTTCGTAATCGCGCTCAATAACATCCATGCGCGGCATGGCGCTCACCACCACATTGATTTTAGCCAGAACGCGCAGCGCAACGCTATAATTCTCTTATGGAGGGATTGTTACATGGCAAGCAAAAAAAGCAACCTTAAAGTTGTGGTTACATTTGCTGAACTTGAGAGCGCGCTGCGCATAGGGTTGCTGGAAACGCCGCAGCCGTGCCAGCGGTTGGTGCGCAACACCATCTGCGGCGCGCAAACAAACTACGCTATCGTAGCCATCTACACCCGCGCACTGAAAGAAAAAGAAGTGGTAACCATACCGCTGTGCGAAAAGCACATACCGCGCTGGCTGCGCAAATATGTGCGCAAAGCAGCGGAGGGAGATAAATGATTTACCTTTACGCGCTAACCGATGTGCTCTACAGCGGGGTAGGTTATATCATACGGCTGTTTTATTCTACATTCGGCGCGCCGCACATAGTGCGCACACCCGAAGAAATACTCAGTATACCGAAACACTGCATTTTAATCTGCCCGCGCGTGTTCCCTTTTGATAGCCGCGTATCTGATTTCCACGCTATACCAGCAATGGATGCAACTTATACCAGCGAAGCCATTATCGTGGGCTCGTTTTTCTGGGAGAGTATTACATACCCAGCGCGCATGATGCAATCGCAGAACCTTGTGCACTACTTACATGTGCCATCAACCTTTTTGCTAAAAACATTTCAACACCCGCGCGCGTTCTATTTTCCACCACCAGTGAAAGCGTTCCCGAAGCGCGCAAAAGCGCCGCGCTCAAATGCGATAGGCGTGCTGGTGGCTTCTTTACACGGCAGAAAAAATATCGCAACGATAAACGAACTTGCGCGCCTTTTGCCAAAACACAAAATTATCGTGGTCGGCAAGTACGCGCAAACACTAAAACAAACAGAACCAAATGTGGAACTGTGGGGCTTCGTTTCCGATGATACGCTCAAAGAGTTCTATCACTACATAGATTGGTTTGTTGTGCTTAGTGAGGGCGAAGGGTATTGCCTGCCCGCGCGCGAAGCGCTAAAATGCGGCACCCCAATCATAGCGCCACGCCACACCACCTTTCTTGATATAGAAGGCACGCCTGGTGTATACACCGTAAGCACCACACCAGTAAGGTTACCGAAGCCGTGGGATGATGGCGCCGTGTATTACAAACCTAATTTGGAAGAGATTGCAGAAATTGTTCGCAATGTGCGCGCGCCAGAACCGCAAGATGTGCACGACCCAACACCATCGTTTGGCGCGTGGTATGGGTTTTGGAAACACAAAATAAACGAAATCAAATCACGGTTTGATAAGGAAGCGCGCATCTTGGTTAAAGAAGCACCTGCACTGTTCGGTTTGTATCCTGAGCGCGCCACAGTAGGGCTGAACCATGTGTGCCGCCTTTGGGCGCGCAAAACAAACAGCAGATGTTTCCATTTGTGTTACGATACTATACACGGCTACAATGGCGTAATTGTAGTTCCGTTTTACGAGTGGTGCACACCAACGAACACAGTAGCCAACATACTGCGCGCACTTCGCAAAAACAACCCACACGCCACAATAGTGCTGTGGGTGCACTCCTTCTACACACACGATGCTTTCCAATCGCTGGCGGATTACTACGATGTGCTCGCCGCCACGACGCCACTGCTGCGCCGAAACTTAACACACGAGAACACGGCTATAGTGTTACCGAACCCTATAGGGTATCCTGCGCGCCGCGCCGATGGCGATTATTGGCTGGTGTGGGGAGTGAACAAAACCGCATTTCCGCTCGCGCTGCGCGTGCTGCAACACGCTGGCGATAAAGCACTTGTGCTGACCACGCCAGAATTCGCAGCGAGTGATTGGGCGCGCAACTACCCTAACATAGAGTTCAATTTCAACGCGCCGCTGGATGACGATGAGTTGGAGCGTGTAGTGGATAACGCGAGAGGTTACCTATGTTTTGATTTCGTTATACCTAACACGGCTGGCGAGGCGTCGGCGAAATTACCTTATGTGTTGCGCAAAAACAAACCTGTGATAGCAAACTGCGCGCCGCGCACGATGTTCTACAGGGAGTTTTTGCGCATGTTAGATTTGCCGTTTGATGTTGATGAAGCGATGAACCACGCGGCGCACATTGCGCGCACGATGCGCGAGCAAGCAGATGAGTTCATACCGCACAATGTGCCCACAGAAGAAGATGAGTTGCGCGTGTTCCAACAGTTCATTGAGCGCGCGAAAACGGCAGCAAAATGGCGCGCTTTGTAATCAAAACAAACCAAACGGTGCAAGGAAGCGCGCCAACCGTATCGGCGTTAGAGTGTAGAAACTTCTATCTGGCGCAAACGCGTTAGTTATGAAGGCGCGCAACATATCTGTATCGGATAGCAACTTGTTCGCATAATCAAGCAACAGCGCGCGCGGCATATAGTGCGCAAGTGGATATAACATACCAACAAAATCGTTATCTGTTAGGTAGGGTATACCAAATCGCGACAGGCGCGCAGCGGCATCGCAATCGCCACCGTGCTCACATAACACAACACCCCACGCGATATCGCTAAGGTCACCGATGCTCGGCGCGGTAGCGTGAGTTGCGCGCACAGATAAATTTAACGGCACATCAACATCACTAACCAAAACGCCGCGCAACCCCGCGCGCACTGTAGGTGGTGGGAACCACTCCAACCCATCAAAGTTAAATAAGTTGCGCGTCGCCAAGAAAGTGGGGATGCGCGCGCCCAAGCGCAAGAAATTATCAACACTCGTGGCGATAGCGATGTCGCCATCAAGGGAATCAACAGCCACAGCCACTCGCTTACCGTGCGCGCCAACCACAATATATTGTGGGTCTTCATGCACTTCAATGGCGCACACACCACCAAGCAGAGATACAATGTAATCATCCGCGTTGGAAGGAACAAGCGCGCGCAAAACTTTTTCGGAAGGTGGCCCATCCAACGGTAGATACTTGATTGGTGCGACGGTAACGCGCCCACCAACGCGCTTGTAATAAACATCCCAATCTCCTGATGTAAGCGCAACAACTCCTCTGCAGCGCGCACTTAACATATGCGAAAACAACCACATCCAATCCACCGCATTCATGTAACTTTCGCCATCAGTGACAACAAACCACTGCGCCCCACTTGTGTGCGCCTCTGGTATGTTGTAAGAATACCGCATAAAATAAAACGCTTCTGGGCTTGCGCGCCCAGCAAACCCAGCAAACTTCAAAGATACATCCCAGCGCGCAAAATCATCACCAAGTATATCCTGCGTAGTAAACTCCGCATACGCGTAGAGCCCCTTAGGTATACCGAACTCAGCGCGCACTTTCGCATCGCTGGAAAACACACGCAAGGGGCGCATCATCCTATCAACTTTGTAAGGGAACTGATAAAACGCGGCTGGCGCTATGTTGCGAAATATTATGTAACCACACTTGCTTCCTAATAACTGCACATCAACGCCATCGCGGTGGATATGTGGCGATAAAGGGTTGTATATCAAGCCGTAATAACCGTTCATGTAGAATATATCGTGGCACACAATTAAAGTATCGCTACTGAACAGCGGCTCAAGCAACATTATGTAGGTTGGGTAATCTTTTTCTGCATCCAAAAACACGAAGTCTATGTGCTGCGCGCCGATAACACCGAGCAACCTACGAAGCAGGTAAAGCGTCGCGGGATTATTCGTGGAAGCGCATAAATAAGTGAAATTTCCTAAGCGCATTAGCGTTTGGTACGCTTTATGCGCGTGAGTATCAAACTGCGCGGTTGGGTCAATTAAATCAACGGCTATCAAATACGCGTTAGGAAAAAGCGCGCGCCAAATGAGTGAAGAGCCACCGCGATAAAAACCGCATTCCAACACCACGCGCGGCTCTGTCGGCAGCAAAGAGCGCAACAACGCCAACAGTTCATCTAACTCATCTTCAATTTGCGCTATAGTCGCAACGAGGTACTCGCCAAATTTAAAATCGTAATCCACCCACTCACGAATTTTGTTAAGCAAGTCAGCGAGCATGTGAAATCACCACTTATAATTTAACTTAGCGCTAAAATATTTAAATAGCGAGGTGAAAGCCGTGGTACTGAACTTGCAAGGTAAAACGCTATCGGATGTGTTTGATACGCTCACGCGCACATGGAACGCGCAAGAGCCATACATAATCGTGCGCGGAAATGACGCTATACCTGTGTTGGATTCGTTATGGCACATTATGTGGGTATTAGGTTACCCATTAGCAGCAACTAACGATGTAAACACGCCAGAAAAAACCGCAATTGGCGCGCTTATCTGGAACAGACCCACAATCGTGCGAACAACGCACCCACACATAACTAACACAGTTGCTGCGCGCATGGCACTTTATACCCCCAAATTTGAAATGCTACCAGCATCCGCATGGGATGTGCGGCGCGCAATTATTGACGCGCAACTTTTTGAAGAAACCGATTATATGTTACCAACACAAATAACAAAAGTTGTGGTAGCATACGGAAATGAGACACCACCACTACCGCAAGGCGATGTTTATTTCCTGTTCTCTCAGTTAGCGTTCCACTACATTCCTGATAACCACTTGCCGCAAGATATTATTATCTGCGAAGTGAAGCCGATTTACTTGCACGAAATACGCGGTGGCAAGGCGTGGAGCCAGCGCGCGCCGCTCGCGTGCGTCGTAGACCCGCGCATGCTGCGCGCAACGGAAATTGAGCACATTGTTGATTGCTGCGAACGCATGCGCATACCAACAATACCCCCTAACCCCGATGAAGCCGCGCACTTCAAAGTGGTTTTCTACCCAGTAAGTGAGCGCTTCATGCACTATAGCCTACCGCGCACATTCACACACATCTTAGGTAGATTTACTTATATAATCACCACAGTTAAATGCGCGCAAAACTATCCGATGGTATATCGGGATGTATCATACGCGCAGGATGGCGAGTTGATAGCGCACTGCCTGCTTGCTTACTCCGTTTTCGGCGCGCTGCTAAACGATGACCCTTCATACAGAATCAACGAGTTCGTAGAATTTCTCAAAACCTGCACATGGGAGGGCGTGTTGTATCGGATGTTAGGCGGCATTTTAGAGAACGCTATCGTGCTATAAGGAGGTGCGCCGTTGTGCGCGTTGTGTGCCTAACCGATATGTGGATTTGGGTTACAAAAGAAGAGCGCGTGCACACTTACATACCTTTTATGCTGGCTTTTTTGCGCCCCGAATGGGAAGTGCATGCCTACTACCTTTCCAACGATGATAATGATATCACCGTGCTTGAAAAAGAGTATGGAAAAAGCGCGCCAAACTTCAATTTGCATTTGTATAACGAGCACGATGATGCCATACAACTCGCGCACGGCGATGCGCTGCTCATAATAGGCGGCGTGCCATCATCGCGCATACCCTACCAAAAGTTGCTACTTGATATAGACGAATTGCGCAAGCGCCACAGCACGATAATTTACTACGCGCTGGATAGTTGGGAGGGTTGGTGGTGCGGAAAGTCACTGAAAACTGCGCGCGGCGAATACGATGTGAACGACCTTGAGCGCGCTATTGCGCACGCGGCGGATTATGTGCTCGCGGTATCACCACAACTGTGCACACACATTAGCGCAAAATACACACTAACCAAACCTGTTTATTGGCTACCTAATGCAGCGAATAGCAGAAGATACAAAACTGCGCGCCCAATGCGCTACGATAAAGATAATTTGGTTTGTGTATACATAGGCACACTGTTTTGGGCGCGCGGCGAAAACAACAACTGGGATGCAACCTTGCGCGACATCGCAAGCGCGTTCCCTAACATACGCTTCTACATCATCGGTTCGTTCGCGTGGGGGGATACTGCGCACCCCCTACAGCCTTATTACACAAACCTGATTTACATTATGCGCAAGGGGTTTGATGAAAATTTGCAAGCGATATGCGACAACGCAACATTCTTCATGATTCTGCAAGCGCGCAATGTGTTCAGTTACTTCGCAGACCCCACGAAGTGGTATGTGTATCATTACCTTGCGCGCCCTATCTTATCGCTCAACACCCCACACCACACCCACTACCCAAGCGTATACCCCAGCACAGTTACGCATCACGATTTCAAGCAAGGAATAGAAAAGATGCTGCAAGCGCTGGATAGTGGGCTGCGCGCAGCAGAACCTAAGCCTACGCACGATTGGATGCACAGAGCACAAACCTTAATTGACATTATAGAAAAAGGTGATATCGGTTATGGATACGCAGAAGGTGGTGTATGGAAAGAAGGGCGGTTACCTTGATATGGTTGTGGTTCGCGTATATAGGTATAAGAAGCGCGCAGCACAGGTGATAATGGATAAGGTAACCGAGATGTGGCGCTACTTGGATATACCACCAAATACAAAGGTAGTAAATGTGTGCGCGCCCACCAAGTGGGGTTACAACAACAATCCACTATCCAATTTTGCTTTGTCGTGCAGGTTCGCTTGCGCGCTGATTGAGTTCAGTTACAACCCAGCGCAGTGGTTCGTAATAGTTGATGCGGATGTCATCCCAACGAGGCGCAGCGCGCTCACGGAACTTCATGATTTTTTAATGTGCAGCCCACAGTGTGCAAACGCTGATATCGCAACGCGCCACATAATCACCGATTGGTTTGTGTTGTGCGATAAATTGCGCGCACGGCGCGTCTCATGTAGCGGTATAAACACAAACGCAATATCTGAAGGCATCGTGGCGATGCGTTACAAACTCATGCGTTTGTTATCCAATTGGAGCGTCTTCCTATTATCCAACCACTACTTTACGGAGATGGAATACTCAATGCTGCTGCCACAACTGCGTTTCGTTGAGTTTCCGTTGCATATATGCGAAGTGGTAAATATTTATGAAGTGCGTTGGGTGACGGATTTGAGCCCCGCGTTCTTGCACCCATCTGGGGGCGATTACAGCGCGCCGCATATAGCGCAACTGTCGCGCGTGATATCAAGCGCATGGGAACGCCTAAAGGAGGGATAGCGCACATGGTTGTAGGTATTGTCACAGCGCGCCAACATATAGAGAAGAGCCCGATTGGCGCGATTGCTTGCGCGCTTGCGCACTTGGGGCACACAGTGAAAGTGGCAAACTTCGCGCAGGATGTGCAGATGCCTTTATCGTTTCACTTACCAACGCTAAGTATCACCGAGTGCGATATCACTGAAATTGGGCGTTGCAAAATCATCTTCACAGATGTGGAAATACCGATAAGCGTTGCTGGCAAAACAGTTGTGTATGTTATGGAGACGCTGCGCGCAGAGCATTTGTATTGGCTAAACGATGTCAAGAAGCGCGCGCAACTTATAGTGCTGTGCACTCAAGATGCTACCTACGATATCGTTGCCGATGCGTTTGATGCGAGGCTAATGCATCTCGGCGCGCCGCCAACAGTGCATCTAATACACCCCGATAATTGTTTCGCGAAATTAGATTGGGTTGCTTCATACGATTACGATGATTACAATTGCTTAATTACGGAGGGTTTAGTGAAAGCGATTTTCAGTGGCGCGCCCGAAGTGCGCTTGATTATCATATCGCACCGCACAGGTGAGCGCATCAACTTCTACGATGTGTACCGAAAGGCGCTGTGCTACCACAATGAAGCGCACAACATCGCGCCACTGCCGATTATCGCTGCAAGCAAAGCCGTTATTTCAGAAGCCCCACACAGCGCGCCACACTTTTACTTCCCTTACCGCACATACCACACAGCGCTTGCACTGAATTGTTACTTCATCGCAGTAGGATATAATCGCCAAATGAACCTGCCCGCCGTGATACAAGTAAGCGACTACGATAGCGCGGTGGCAAAAGTGCGCGAGTTGATGAAGAACGACGCGCCAACACCCATCAAAAGCGCGACGCACCTTAAAAAACTGCGCGAACAAATAACAATGGATGCCATTCTGCTGCGCGCAATAGGCGAGGTGTTGAACGGTGCTTGAGTTGTTGATAGTGCGCCCGTACAGATACCACGATGAGCGACAGGTGCTGATAGAAGAAATTAGCGCTATGTGGGATACAATACCGCGACCACCACAGGTGAAGGTATCGCACTGCGTATTACCGCGAAAAGTCGCGCACTACGCAGGTTGCGAGCGCTTGTATCCTTTTATTGCGCGCAGTTGGTTTGCTTTACGCGAGTGGGCGCGCACACCAGCACGCTGGATATGCATAGCAGATGCTGATATCATACCCATCCGCCGCGACGCGCTCAATATCCTGCTTAACGAATTGCGCGCCCTACCACCTAACATCAACATGGTATCGGCATCCTACCTAACATGGCTACACAAATGGATAGATTACTGGCGAACGGGGTTGAGCAGTGAGGGGTTGAGCACAGGCGCGCCCGATGGGCTGCACACTATACGCTACGATATACTGCCACACATCGCGCGCATGTACAATTTCTACTCAGGTTACTTTCTGCATCGGCAGCCTTACGGAATATTCCCACCAGAACCATCATACTCCTGCACTGTGCCGCGCGCTATTAACAACGGTGTGTTCTCGCAACAATTAGTGCAAGTTATATCAACTTGGGATACAAGCGTGGATTTAAGCCAGTTACAACACACTTGCGTGTTCGTGCACCCAGTTGGCGATATACGCCTAATAGCGCAGATTATAAGTCACGCGTGGTTGCTGTTAGGAGGTTAATGAAATGCTTAAACTGCTAATTGTGCGCCCGTATCGGTATTGGGATTACCGCCAAAACTTAATGGATTTCATAGGTGCGATATGGCAGTGTTTAGATACACCGCGCGGCGTGCGTGTGGTATCGGTTGTTTACCCACCAAAAATAAGCGTATATCCGAGCACGCACAGGTTATATCCTTATGTGTGGCGCAGTTGGTTTGCGTTGCGCGAGTGGGCGCGCACGCCAGCGGAGTGGGTGTGCATTGCGGATGCTGATGTTACACCTACGCGCCGCGACGCGCTACACACGCTGCTACACAATATTGAAAGCGCGCCAGATGATACGCAAATCATCACACCAAATTACCTTGCATGGATAAACAACAGCGGTTACACGCGCGACACAACTTTGGATTTCACTTACTTGGGGTTGTGCACATGGGCTTCCGATGGGTTGCTCACTGTGCGCGGCGCGCTGTTACCGAGCGTAACGCGACAAATCAACGCATTCTGCCCTGATATGCTGCGCGATTATAGCCTTATTGAGGCGCGATACAGCACTGCATTTGCGCGCAATTACAAAATTAAATGCTACCCAGAATCAACAATATCGGTTTTCTACACTTGGTTATCACCAAACTTGTGGGAATGGAGCGCGCTGCCAGCGTTCGTGCATTTCGTTGGCGACCTTACCCGCGCGCGATACCAAGTGCACTACATTTACGATAAACTTACACAAGGAGGTTGATATGTTATGAGCGCGCCGAAAGCGACAGTGCTGGTTGTGCTCAGCACAAACGACGAACTCAACGCACGCTGGTTGCTACACCACGAGCATAAAATCCCACAAGATATTGAAGTTATTGTTGTTGAGAATTACGATGCGTTGTGCGTGCGCTCCGCCAATTTAGTGCGCTACTTATGCTTAAAACACGATAACTGGCGCGCAATCGTGCCTTTTGAAGAGTTGGCGCAAGGCGCTAAAGGGTTTCACGGCGCAGCGTTAGATAAAGCGCTTGAGTATGTAACCACGCCTTATGTGTTTACGCTGGATAACGATTTCTTTGTTGAGCGCGCCGAATTGTTTGATGATATGTTGCGCGCAGCGCACGAAAAGAACGCCGTAATCGTGGGTGAGTTGCTCAAGTGCGCGTACCCGTATGTGCACCCAGCGTGCGCGCTATACGCAACCGATGTGGCGCGCAAATACCAATTCCGTGCACGCTACATAGAAAATGCAGATTACCTAAAGCAGTTCTACAACGAAGCATACGCAGTAGAAGATACAGACCGCGATACGCGCAAACACTACCTGGATGTGGGCGCATATATTTACTTTGAAACGGTACTAAATAACCTACCTATTATTAACAATTTCCCAACCAATGATTATGGTATACACTTATGGAGGCAATCGCCTTACATATGGTACACCGCGCCAGGCGAAGTGCACTATCATGTGCGTTTAGTGCTGCCTGATGGTAGAAGCATTATTTTCAATGATATCTGGGGTTGATTGTGCGCGGCGCGCACTAACTAACCAATACACACACGCGCACAACAACTCCAACGGCACGATGGTAACCAGCATAGGAAATCCACAAAGAGCATCTAAAACTAAATACTCACTTAACACAAACGCCGCAGTGAACACAAAAGGGAACAAATACAATGGCGCGCGCAGCAAATTGTGTAACACCAGCGCAAACACAAAATCCCCAGCACCTATTGTGGGGCCCAAATCAACGCGCCCCACATCGGTCTGCGCAGTATACTGATACACAAGCGGAACCAGCAAATTTTCCAGCACGCTGCGCGGAAATTTAGGATACACATACACTACTAACAAAAAATCAAGCACCATAAGCAGCAAAAGCAGTAAAATCCAACTCAATGGGATTGCGCGCTGTATGAGCACGGCGCGATACTGCGCGCGCAAATACGATATAGCCCACTGCACGAGCACCACACCAAGCGCGCCACCAACCAGCGGCACAAGCCTATACGCAATCCCCCACATCATCGCCGTGCACAAATCGGCAAGCCATATCTGATAGATAAAACTCGCGCTGTCGCCATCGCTCGCACGGTAGCAGTGATGGTTCAGCGCAAGCGCGGCGCTCAACACAAACACTTGTAACCACAACGGCAACGCTATGTTTAATTTCATTTGTGTAAACATCAATATCAACGCTAAAATCATACGCGCCACACCCCAATACCATTTAGAAGTTTAGCCATCACACGCCCAGCATTATTACATTGTAAGCAAAACGGCGCGCACACGCAACCACCAACGCGCAGGCTAAAATAAAATATGCAAATAGCGCGTGGGGGCGCGTGGGCTTGACGGCAAGCGGAACCTGCGCGGAGCAAGGCGGGTGGCTCCCGTCAACAGCCAACCGAAATAAGTGCGGCTCCTGTTGCTTTGGCTGCGTAATTGAAGCAGTGAAGCGCGCTGCAAGGCACCGCAACCTTGCGGCGTCAGCGCGAACTTGCGGTGTAGGCAGCGTGTGCGTAGCCAGCGGCGGCGCGCTGCCGAAACCTGCACGCTGGCTAACCTTGTAGCAGCCGCGCAGGTAACGCTCTGTCGGACGCGGAGTTCAACTCTCCGCCGCCTCCACCACACACACCAGCGAAGGGGGATAGCGCTGTGGATGGTATGCGCGTAATCAAACGGGAAGTATACACAGTAATCAACAAAAATTTACCAAGCGAGCCGCAGGAATGGTTTGGCGAAATCAACCGCAAAATATGGGATTTTATTTACATGTGGATACGCGATGAAGGTGATATGGTTGGCGCGCAGCAAGTGGCGGTTTTTTTGCAAGATTTCTACAAACAATTCGTAAGCGTTTACGATGTGCTCGGCGCGTGGAAATACCGAAGGAATTTAGGTTACTCGCCAACCATATCGCCGATGCACATTATATTCAGGTTCTTCAGCACACGCTCTTCAAGAACTCCGCCAAAAGGCTCACCAACTGGTTGATATCGCTGTAACGCGCCACCTTATCTACCTCGCCTGATGTGAAGCGCACAATTATTTCGCCATCGTAGATTTGCGCGCAAAGCGATAGCCTACCAACATCGCTGTTAATGTTGATATCCAAAACCGCTTTAGGTGGCGGCGCGCTCGCTATATCACTAACATCCACAGAGAGCGGTATCGCCGCTAAGCGTTTCTGCAACTGGGCTTGCGTTAGCGATGTGAACGCTGCAACGATATGCGCGCACGGGCTGCGCGCACCGTCAGCAACACGGCGCGCAACACCCGCGCAACTGCAAGTAACATTCCGCGCGTTCACTTTGTGCTCACCCCCATCCGCTGCGCGCACTACGCAACGCCAATCATCTAACCACTCAACACTTAAATCACGCCCTAAGGCGCGCCACTCTTGCATACATTTGTAATGCAACAGCAAATAATACGCGGGGTTGAACATCTGCGGAATCGTAACTACATGGATGCGCGCACGAACCGCGCCCACAGCACTGTGCCACTTGCTAACACCAACAACCACCTTGCTCGCCGATTTATAGAAATCTTCTATAAAATCCAACACGCTATCCTCGCCTCTACCACCGCGTATCTGATGCACATAACCACAACGCGCACCGCAATCATACACAGCCACTTGCATCGTTCCATCCACCTGCGCGTAGTGAATCGCAAGCACACGCACCATGATATCTAACCTCCAATCAATCCAACCAAAAATGCATGCGGTGGGCGCAATGTTAACTGCGCCATAGGCAAATTGCCTGCTTGGAAACTGTAACTTACGCTCTCAACAACCCAATACTGCAACCCATACTGCGAGAACGGTATCAATGTTTCGTGCCCGATGATGCGCAGCGGCGGCGTCACCTTGATAAGGTGGTTCGGCGCGAAGTTCGGTATGCCGAAAACACTCATGGTGCAGCGTATCGGAGGGAAGTAACCTGTGGATAGGAAGGCGCGCCACGCGGCAAGCAACGCTTGTATGGGCTCAACTATGTTTTGATTGCGCTGCGTCGTTGATGCTATCCTAAACCCCTTGAACCTATAACCATCAACATCTACCAACTCGCTCCAGTAATCATGGTGTATGTAGTAAAACGGCTGCCCAGATAAGCGCCGCCCCTCAACGCGTATCAAAGTAGGCAGTTGGTATGCAGCAGCATCAAGCGAAAGCGAAAACACACCGTGCACAAACGGGCTATCAGGCAATAGCACCTTCGCAACGAAAATGCTTTCTGGTGGGTATAGCGCTGCATCAGGCATTGTCGTTGTGTTGATATAGAAGTTCCATGTGGGGCGCAGCGCGTAAGAACCTACTGGCAAGGCTTGCACATACATACCCACTGTGCCACCAATTAAACTGGGAACATATGGTTCTTTCATGCGCGCCACGAGACCTGCAAGCGTTGGCATGAAACGCTCGTATGTTTGCGAACTCAACACAAAATCAAGGAAAGTAGTTAATTGCGATGTATCAATTGGGTATGGTGTTGGATACAACGCTATGCCGCACAGGCGCGCTGCCTGACGCACAACATCCAACCTGCGCGAGCCAGGCGTCACTTGGTAACGCGGCGCATCGGCAAGCACATTGAACCCAATATCCACCCTGAACGGATAATCCATATACGCGTAGTAAGCATCGTGATTGCCTACAAACAGGCTCTCGCCAAGCATGAAACTGGAAAGCGCGCCGAGCGGTATCCACAGCAAACTGCTGATGCGGTTCGGCGCAATCCCAGCGTTGATAAGGTGGTGCTCAAGCACATCTGGGAAGAACCAACCATCCAGTGGCGGCTCATACTCCACCGTTGATTGCGCAAGGCGCGCAAATATATCAGTGCAGTTAATAGTCACATTCAATGTGCGCGCACCAGCCTGCTGCTCGGTAACACGCGCCGATATGCTGTCTATAATGCCTTCAAAAACCACAGGCGATACGGAAGCAACAACCCCACCCTCGCCCCAAAGCGTGTAACCCATGCGTATGCGCACCAAGTTGTAAGGTTTCAGCAAGTACGCAAGCAACGGCGGCAACGATAAAATAAGCGCATCGCTATCGCTCGGCGCAAGGTTATACAGAATATTGTATTGCCACGGAATTTGCAATGTGATAGATGCGCTGCTTTCACCAAGCCCGCGCAAAGTAACGCTAACAGCGGAAACCACCCCACCTATCTGGGCTTCCGCCAAGTGCGCCGCCAAATCCGTTGCTGTCTCCCAGTTATGGTCGCCATAAGTGAACAACCCTACGGTAACTAAATCGCAGGCGTGCAGTGTTGGCGGCGAGAGCGGAAAACGCAAACTCGGCATGCGCGCCTCATACAACACAGTAGGCTCTGTTTGCAGGTAAATTTTGTTTCTATACGCGCTTTCCCAACTTTCCCAATTAGGGAAGTAGTGCGGCGCGATACCCCAATCCAACGATGGTATAGTGCCGCAGAACCCGTTTTGCGCCGTGCGCGTTCTGTTCTGTAACACACCTGGCGTGTAGTTGAAATATGGCGCTATGGCTTCGCTTGGAAACGAACACACAACACTCAATGTTGATGCGTGCGCGCCAACAGATACGCCGCTTTCCTCGTAAACTTCCGCAATGATTGATGGCGTGCCTTTTTGCGCGGCGCGCAACTCGGCAGCAGCACGCGATTCATACGCGTAAACCAACGGATACACAAACGGCGATACCAGCCTGCGCGCCACAGATGCGCCACTAACAGGCGTGATATCAGGCGGCGCCGTAGATGCACCCCCCATAACCATCGGCGAATCGCGCAACTTCATAGGTGGGTTGCCAGCAACACCTACCAATTGCGTTGGATAGTAATAGTAAACTTTGTGCTCGCGCTCCTCAGTGCGCGCAACAATGTTCGGATAATCATCAATTGGTGGCGCAATAACCGTAGGTAGCGTGGCAATAGAATAACCGCGCCAGAAGAAATCCGCAAAAGATATGTAAGCGTTCGCGTTGCAAATCACCATACCAACACTCGTGTGCGATGGTATAACACAAGAACTGAAATGCTGTAACAGCGTGGCATCCGCGCCGAAATGCCTGCGCACATACTCAAGCGGGTTGAACGCAAAAATCGGGCGCACAGTATCACCGCGCGTCGCAGCCATCAAATCCGAATAACGGAAAATGCATAAGTGCCCCTTCAAACATGTAACCAAGAACGCCTCCGCTGTGGCACCTGGCGAAACCCTACTTAAATTCCACAACTCCATTTCCGATATCGGTTTAACGAAAACAAATGGCGAGTAGAAGCGCTCACCAACTGGGCGCGGCGGATACGCACCAAGATGGAAAATACCGTAGTTGTATGAAAGGCTGGCAGCCTGCCCGCCAACAAGCGCAAACTCGTTCGCCACTGGGCGCGCACCAGAAATAACATCGGAATCTACATAGTATCCGTAAGGGAAGAAGTAAAAATACGCGCTGCTCACACCAGCAGAACCACCTGGCACAAAATCCAACATGTAATGCCCACCGAAGAATATGCGCACAACAGAAGTGTGGCTGTATAAGTGGTAAAGTTGGCTCTCTGGTGTGGATAATTGCAACACAAACATGAAAGAGAAATCTGGCGCGAGCGATGGTGGCGTCTCAAGATACAGCGATGCTGTTGTATACAAACGATAATCGGGAACTACATTGGGCCCACCCCCACCTTCGCTGATTGGGCGCATAGCAAGCGCATTGTAAACATAACAGTTTTGGTCTACTGTGTAATATTTCGCGCCTGGATGTGTAGGCAAGAAAAAGCGCCCTTGGCTGCTTAACATCAGTTGCGTGTTGTGCTGCGCGTCGGCGAGCAACCTATCGCGCGCCACCGCGCCGTTGGTGGTGCACAACTCGTAGATATCAACGCCAATAGGCGTGGCGAGCAAGTAAGAACCGCGAAACCCCAGAATACTCAACTCAACAACGCGCCCCGTCTCCTGCAGGATGGGATACACGCGCTTTGTGCCATCTGGGTTGGGCACTTCAATAACTGAAATAGATGAGTAGAGAGAGAGCAGCCCTGTGGTGGGGTGCAACCCAACTATGCCTCCGTTCTTCAAAATGAACTCTTCGTGCGCGTATTTTTCTGGTGTTAAGTCCTCGTAATCGTGCGCGGCGGTTGGCGCGGCGATGCGAACATTGGTTACAACAGGTGCGGGCATAACGCCGCGAATTGGTGCGTCAACAAGGATGGCATCGTAACCATCTGGCAACTGCACGGTGAACTTCGTTCGCACTGTGGAGAATCTCTTGTATGGGTAATCTGGGAAGTTTTCTTCGTTAAGGCGCGCAGGGTCGTCAGCAGATGAGCATAAGTAAGTGAGCGCTAAGGTGGATGCGAAGCCGCCAGTGATGCCGCCAACGGATGATACGCGGCGCATGGATAGCATATCGCTCCACTCTTCCGCGAAGATGTGGCGGCGCCACTGCGATGGAACCAGCACGCGCTCACCATCTTTTGCTGGCAACACATCTACAGAAACGAGTGGCGATAGCAACTCCTTAGGCATAGTTCCAACCCCACCTATTAGTTTAGCGTAATTTGCGCGCAATGTAAATACATTTGTAAAGGTTTTTGTGCGCGCCGAAAATGCGAGAAAGTTGCCACAATTTCAGCAATTTTTGTGGTGGCGCGCAACGCCGCGCTGCTTATAATTTCTTTGCGGAGGTGTTTCTTGTGCTCTACGATGAACTTGTGGATGGGGTTGAGCGCGCACGACAATTCGCAACCACCGTCGCACAACATGGTTTTGAGCGCGCAGCAGAACGCGAGGATATAACAGGCTACCCACCAAAGTTGCTCAAACGCATGCTTAAAGTAAGCACAGATTACGATAGCGTATTGCTCAACTACACCGATGCTGCGCCCTACATACTTGCAGAGAACAACCTCCAGTGGAACTCTTTCCTGCGCGCCTGTAGGGGCATTATCTTCGGCACAAACGGCGCGCTTCTATCCTTCCCGTTTCACAAATTTTTCAATATCAATGAGCATAACGAAACACAAACATACAATGTTGCGCGCTGGCAAATACGCTCAGCAACGGAAAAAATTGATGGCGTGATGATACAAGTGTATGAGCGCGGCGGAGAGTTGGTGTTCGCGTCGCGCCATGCGGTATGGAGCAACGCCGCAATAACCGCATACGAAATAGCGCACTCCGCGCTGCAACATGTGTGGCGCGCACTACCCGCGCGCAGAAAAACCTTAATATGCGAATTAGTGCACCCCCAGCACAGAAAAGTAGGCATGGTAGACTACGGCGATATGCGCGCGCTGGTTCTCCTCTTTGTGCGCGATTTGGATACTTACGAACTTACACCGTGCTGCGAATTGTTTAGCAACAGCGCGCACGAGTTGCCAGACCCGCTTATGCTGCCAGCAACATACAACGAGCGCGACTTCTACTCGCTCTACAACAAAGTCAAAAGCGCGCAAACGCGCGAATGGGAAGGTATAGTGCTGCAAGCAACAGACGCGCGCGGCAATCTCCTCGTGAAAATCAAAAATCCACTTTACTTAGATAGAATCGCCGCAATAAAACATATCACACTCAGTAAGTTGCTACAAAACTACGAACTTGGCGGGCTTGAGCAGGCGCGCAACTTGCTCGCTGGCTATGAGGAAATAGCGCGCGCTCTCGGCTACATGCAACTACTTGAAGAATTGAAAAATGAAGAAGAAGCAATTGAAATGTATGCGCGCAGCGTGAAAGATAAACCTGTAAGCGAGATAGAGCCAAACATGCGCTGGGTGAAAACCTACGAAATCGGTTCGCCTAAATGGGAATTAACGAAGCGTAAGTTAGTTGTGCAAAAAATTAAAGCGCGTAGGAGGTGAATTGCCGTGCGAACCTACCCTAAAATTATGAGTTGGTACAAGTTGGCTGCGGAGTTTGCAGCAGCGAAACGCGTTTTCGTCACCGAGAAGTTGGATGGGGCTAATATGCGAGTGTTGGTTGGTAGGGATGTATCGCTGCGCTTTGGCTCGCGCGAAATGGAATTAAACACCAGCGACTCTATCATGAATTTCTTCAAAGGCAAGCCTTTAGGCTGGTGGAGCGCGCCAGAGCGCAGGGAAGCAGCATACAAACTGCTTGATTTGCTACAAGCCGATGAAGTGTTGATTTTCGGCGAAATTGTTGGGTGGGGGATTCAGAAGCGAATACCATACTTCTCAGATAACTCAGCCGTGGAGTTTTTCGCGTTTGATATAATGGTGCGCGATGAGTTCCTACCATACCCACAATTTCTGGAAGTATGCGCGAAAGTAGGGTTGCCTACGGTGCCGTTGCTTTTTGAAGGCTCACCGCAGGACGACGAATTTCAGCGCATTATTGAAGATGTTGTGAACGGAAACCTTAAATCCGCGTTAGCGGCTAAGCACGGCAACGAAACAATCGCAGAAGGTGTTGTGATACGCGCTGAGCCACTGTTCGTTACAACCTTAGGTTCTTATAGCATAGCGAAACTGAAAACGCCCCCGTTCGCAGAAGAGAAAGTAAGCAGAGCGAGCGCGCCGAAGGTGGTTGATATGAAAGATTGGCAACCTGTTGTAGATTTCCTCAACACATATGTAACTGAAGGTAGGTTGCACAATGTGGTTGGTAAATTGCGCGCAGAAGGCAAAATACAAGGCGAAATGCGCGACCTACAACATATTGTGCCCGCGCTCTGGCGCGACCTGCAAGAAGAGTGCGGCGATGAAATCAAAACCTTGCTCTCCAACGCAGACTTATCAGAGCGCGATTTGCAACATAGGGTAGGTAAACTTGCGCAACAGATGTATGCGCGAATGGTAACACAACTAAAGGAAGGAGGGTTGTAGTATGGGTGTTAAGAAATTGCCTAAAGAGACTTTACGGTATTTTGGTGGGGATGAAGTGCGCGCACGGGTGTTCGTTGAAAAGTATGCGCTGCGCAAAGTAAACGAAAAAGGTGATGTGGAGATTGTAGAAACAATACCTGAAGAAACATGGAAGCGGTTGGCGCGCACATTGGCAACAACCGAGCAGGAAGAGCGCGAATTTTTGTGGCTTCTGCAAGATTTCCGCTTTGTGCCAGGCGGGCGCATCCTGTTTTCCGTAGGTAACGATTTTATACGCAGCACGCCGTTCAACTGCTTCTACATACCTATCACAGAAGATAGCATTGAAGGGATTTACCGTTGCGCCACTGAGATGGCGCGCACATACTCGTTTGGTGGCGGCGTGGGCACCGATATAACGCCGTTGCGCCCAGCAGGCGCGCGCGTAAATAACTCCGCGTTGTTCTCCACTGGCGCCGTCTCCTTCATGGAGATTTTTTCGCAAACCACTGGTATTATAGGGCAAGCAGGAAGGCGCGGCGCGCTCATGATTTCCATACTGGATTCGCACCCTGATGTAGAAGCGTTCATAGAATGCAAAAACGACCCAGAAAGGCGCGCAGTGCGCTTCGCCAACATATCCGTTCGCATAACCGATGAGTTCATGGAAGCAGCAATAAACAACAAGAAATGGTTGCTATCGCACCCTGTTGGTATTGAGCGCGTCGTGAACGCTGCCGATTTGCTGCACAAACTCGCCTACAACGCATGGGCATCAGCCGAGCCTGGCTGCTTGTTCTACTCGCGCCATGTAGAGTTCAGCAACTCCGAAGCCTACGATGGTGGGCATGTTGAAGGCGTGAACCCATGCAGCGAGCAGGTGCTGCCACCTTACGGCGCGTGCAACCTCGGCTCACTCAACCTTGCAGCGTTCGTAGATAACGGTAGTATTGATTGGCAAAAATTGGAGCGCGCCGTGCGCGCAGCGGTTCGCTTCCTTGACGCAATCGTAGATTACGCTGATAGAAAAGGTAAATTCCCCCTACCGCTGCAGCACGCGAAAGAAGTTGATGAGCGGCGCATCGGCTTGGGTATCATGGGGCTCGCAGATATGCTTTTGCTTTGCGGCCTGCGCTACGATAGCGACGACGCCATTGAGTTCGCTGAGAAGGTTATGCGCTTCATTACTGTAACAGCGTATAAAGAGAGCATAGCGTTAGCGAAAGAGCGCGGCAGTTTCCCTGCGCTAAAGCGCGCTGATGTTTCCAAGATGGGATTTGTGCAGCGCGCACTTAAAGCGCACGGCGAAACCGATATCGTGAAGGAAATTGAAGCAGGTTACTTACGAAATGTAGCGCTCATATCCATCGCACCTACAGGCTCTATATCGCTTCTCGCTGGCGTGTCAAGCGGGATTGAACCTGTGTTCGCGCCAGCGTTCCTGCGCAGATTTGAAAGCCTATCAACGAAGGAAGTTTATATATGGCACCCCACGCTTGCGCGCATCATCAAGGAAACGCACGGTGTTGATGTTAGCGGTAAGAACTGGAAGGATTTCGTTCACCTCTTCCCACCGCACTTCGTCACCGCGCATCAAATCCACCCCATAAAGCGCGTTGAGATGCAAGCGGCGCTGCAAAAGTGGGTTGATGCCGCGATAAGTTCAACGGTGAACCTGCCTGAGCACACAACCGTTGATGAAGTGCGCGATATTTACATTGCTGCGTGGCGAAGCGGGTGCAAAGGCATCACCGTGTATCGCGAAGGCAGCAGGGAAGGGATACTGGTAACTGAAGAGAGAGCGCAGAAAGCGCAGATGGTTGTGCCCACGCGCTATGAGCGCCCAGATATATTGAAAGGAGAAACTGTGAGAGCGCGCACGCCACTCGGCAAAATCTATGTCACGGTAAATTACCAGCAGCAAGGCGCAACGCGCACTGTGCGCGAGGTGTTCATACACTTAGGTAAAACAGGAACGCACATCAACTCGCTGATGGAAGCGCTTGGGCGCGTAATATCCATCGCGCTGCAATACGGCGTGCCTATAAACGAAATCATCAGCCAACTGCAAGGTATCAAATCAGGCGATGGTATAAAGCAAGCGAGCGGCCATGTTACCTTCTCAGTGCCTGATACAGTTGCATACGCGCTTGAAATGGCGCTTGGCATAGATAGAAGGCAAGATAAGAACGGCGCGCTTGTTTACGATGTGTGCAATCAGTGTGGTGGAGTTGCTGTGAAGATAGGAAGTTGCATCACTTGTTTGCAGTGCGGTTACTCCACTTGCTACTAACCGCTGGTTGCGCTATAATCACGAAAGGTTCACAGAACTCGCGCCAACGAGGTGATGCTTTATGGCGTGCCCTGTGTTGGGATTGTGCGGCAAACGCCGCTCAGGTAAGGATTTGCTTGCGCGCAGGCTATCGCTACGGTTTGGCGATGTGCAAATTATGAAATTCGCAAGTACACTGAAAGGGCTCACTTTCTGCACAACAAGCAACATAAACGCGTTCACGCCATCCGTTGATGACGATATGCGCAGGATGTTGCAAATTTTCGGAAGCGCAATCATGCGCAACCACCGCAACGGCGTTAGCGCCTTTGTGGATATGGTAGATGCGGCATTGGGCGCGCCCGATGCGCAAAAAGTAATAATCACAGATGTTCGCTACCCGCACGAGGCTGAGTGGATACGCTCTTTAGGAGGCGTAGTGGTGAAAATCGTTTCCAGCAATGGTAACAATGCAAGCGATTTGGATAAACACGCGTCTGAGCAGCGCGTCGGCGAAGTGCGCGCAGATTTGGAAATCGCGAGCAGCGACGCGCTAACGGATGATTACACGCGCTTTCAAACGAATGTTGTAGAACCCATAGCGAGTTTAACTGGGTGGGAAGTGAAAGCGCGCAAACCGAAAGTGTTCGTCGCAAGCAACATCAGCGGATGCGCCGTTGATGATTACGAATCCACATACGATAGAATTAAGGCGGAACTTGAGAACGCAGGCTATACTGTAATAACACCAGCAGATATAACCACCTACGAAGATTTCATTGATGAAATGCGCGCAAAACCGTATCCGCAAGTGTGCGCAGAGTTGTATAGAAAGAACATGCGCGCAGTGGCGGAAAGTGACGCGCTGTTCTCATATATCATCGTGCCCTCCATAGGCGTAAGCATGGAACTGCTCGCCGCCTTCGTAGCGGAAAAACCAGTTATCGTCGTCACCACAAACCAAGAGTTGATATACCATCCCTACTTGTGGGTGGTTTCGCACGGCCACATCCACACGAGCGTTACCGATGGTGTGCGCGCGCTGAACAAATTACTTCTTGTCGCTTAGTTTGATACCCGCGATTTGCTCGGCGAGGCGCTCCATCTGGCGCACGATATCATCGCCCTTGCGTATGCGCACGATTGGGGGCTTAGGCAGCGTGGGTGGCGCGCTGGGCTGCACGCCACTCGCCAACGGCGACGCAACTTGCGTTTTGTTAAGCAAACTTTGCAATTCGGTGCCAAGCACTTGCAGTTGAGATGATTGCGCGCGCTGCGCCATCTCCGCGTTGCGCTCTCGGAAGTAGTCACGCTCACCTTTCGCAACAGCCATAGCAGCAAGCACAAGCAAGTAAGGCTCATCCAACCAGTAATCCGCAGTAAGTTTCGCGCCAGTGCTCAGTGCGGAGTACGCTATCTGCGCTATATGCAAGTATGGTGATGCACCCACAATATCTTGTGGTTCTGGCGCGCCATATTCTTCCCTATCGCGCTCCAAATCCGCCTTCACCTGCGCAGTTATCTCATCCAGTGCTTCTTGCAGCCGCTGCGCGCCAGCACCAACAATACCGTTGATTTGCAAGCAAAAATCAAAAAGGGCAGCAACAACCACAGGGTTCAACTGCGCGAAATCCGTAACTTCCACATCGTTGATATACAACTTCACGATACAATCGTGCAACGCGTTTAAGATAACCGCGCTTGCGTCCACGCGCGGCGTAAGCACGCAACCGCGTAAGTTCGTGCGCGCATCGGAAAAGCGCTGCAACCCCCACAACGCAAGAACGGTGCGCATGCGCATGGGCTTAGCGTGGATAACAATACGCACATCTGGCGCGATGTGTATTTCAAACTCAAGCGGCGCGCCCAAACCGATAAGCAAATCCAACGGGCAAAACGAACGCTCACTATCAGCGGCGCGCACCTGCATCGCAAAATCACCTACTCGTCATCTTCTTCAAGGTAATCGTTAATCTGTGGCGGAAGCGTGAACAACTCCTTGCCGAGACTACCACCAGATGGCACACTAACCTGCCCTTCTTCCTCTTCCTTCGCTTCATCTTCTTTTATTTGTTGCATCATATCCATTACAAGTTTACCGCGCGCAACAATAAGTTTGTGTATCTTCTCACCGAGCGCAATGAGTTTGTCTGGCAACTTGCTGATATCCCCGCCGCTCTCCGTTATCCACTTTTCGTATTCCTTAAAGAACGCGGAGAGCAATATGTTCTCTACAGTGGTTAGCATTTCGTTTACGGCGCGCGCAGCATCGCGCAATTTCGCCTTCGGTGAGAAAAGCAACTTGTTAAGCACCTCTATGTTGTGCAGCAAATCCAAACGCACATCCGCAGGAGATGCCGATGACGCTGGCGCCCCGTATTCGCCAAACACATCCACCTGCTGCGCCTTCTTCTTAGGCACAACCATCCCTCCTTACAAGTGCGTTATGTTGATACCCCTACCCAACAGCGAAAGGCTAAACTGAATAGGTGAATCGTGAGACAGCGTTGGCGTGATGGCCTGCGGCTTGCACCCCAGCAACTGTATCACAATGCCACCTTCAGTAACCAAACTCAACACCAAATTTTCTGGTAGAGTGAAAACAGGCGGTATATCAACCTCAGGCGGTAGCATCAATGTTAGGCTTCCCGAGTATTGCGGCGCGCCTTCATTGTAGATGCTGTAAACCGATGTAGGAACCACTGGCGAACCGAATATCGCTTGGAGCACGCTCGGCATCGTGAGCGCAAGCGATGTATTTAAGTTCGCCGTTATAGTGGCGGAAACTACGGAAGCGCGCGAGAACGGCAGAAACGGCGCGCCATCCACAGTAGTGATATTACACAATGTGGTTATTTTGCGCGCAGGGTCTGTAGATGTGACGAAAAACCCTGGCAAGTGCTGCGCGCCCGCGCTCGGCAAATACGCGCCAATCGGAAAAGTGAAAGAAAAATCTATAGTGGCGAAACGCTCCGCTATCTTGATGCTTAACGAGCGCGCAATCCCAGCGCGCAACTCAATAACAGGCATCCTGCCATCATGATACACGCTGCCAAGCCCCACGCGCATATCAACAAGCGGAAAGTGTTTGCTAACAACATCTTTTTGAAAGAAACTAAACAACTGCGAGTAAAAAGCGTAATCTTCCGCAAGCAAACACGAGACTGTCACTTCCGCAGGTTGCTGTAATGATAAGTTTACAATATCGCGCACGGGATAAGTACCTAACTGCGTAATAGGCTGAATGCCCGCCACCAAGTTCACAGTGATGGTTTGAATTGGCGGGAACGGTAGGAAGGCGCTACCGCTTTCAACTAACGGCACAGGTGGAAGGAGCGCGCCTTTGATGCCGCAAACTAATCCCTTACCGTGCAATACAAACATGGCGCGCCATCACCCCTTCACTGGAATTCCCATTTCTTTAGCCACGCGGATTAAATCCTTCAGCGCTTGTTTGCGCTCATCTTTATCAACCGCAAGCCAATAGCGGTAAAGAAACGCGGTGAGTTTGTTGCGCTCGGCTTCCGTTAGGCGCGGCAACCACAGCATAATTTGTGTAACCTGTTTCGGTGGTGTATATTTAGGTTGCATTCTGCGGAGTGCGCGCCACGGGTCGGCTGGCGCGGCTTTGGCGACGCGCTGCGCACCACCAGCAGGCGGTTGCGGAGACGCCGCAAACCTCACTTGCGCCTGCGACAACGCGTTGCGCAAACCAACTAAAGCGTTATCTATATCGTTGCGGTCAGCACCTTGATAGTAAGCCCGAAAGAAAGGTAGCATGTTATCTAAAATTGAAATGAACGCGCCTATATCCGCGCGTGGGCTGTTATAGAAAGCATCCAACATTTGCCGCAACTGGTTGGCTGCGCTTTGCGCATTACTCTTCATATTATCCGCAACACTATCAACAACCGCGCTGATAATATCGCGCAGGGTTGGCACTCCAACCGCTTTCAATGCGCTCAGCACAACTGGCGCTCTCATTCGCTGCACATCATTCTGTAAGCGCCGCAATATAGTTAGCGCGTCTTGTATATTCGTTGGCGTGGTTGGTTGTTGTGCACCCGCACCTTCCGCAGCGCGCCGCACATTCTCAGCAGTTTGCGTAATCGCCCGCTCAATCGTTGCGGAAAGCGTATCAGCGTGATTCTCAAGTTTCTCGTTGTAATCGCTGAGCGCGCCGCTCACGGCGTTGCGTAACTCTTCCAATATAGCGTTAACAATCCGCTGCTCGGCGGCTGTAGCGAAACCCGCGCTCGGTATTTCCGATACAGCCAGTTGTATCACATCGTTTTTTATTTTTTCAAGTGCTGATTTCACTGCGTTCGCGATACTTTCGCGCGCACTTTTGCGCCAACCATTCAACGGCTTCAATATCTCACTGAAAACCGCGCTCCACCAATTAGGGTCGCTTAGGTTGCGTGTGGTGGTTTCGCGCACGCTGTAAACTTGCTGGCGAACGCCACCAGCAGTGCGCGGGTAACCTAAATATCGCAACACCGTGCGCGCAGCCCTAACGGCGCGACTGCGCTGCTCGGCGCGCTCCATGATATCAGCAACGGTATCAACAGCGCGGCGCGCAGCAGCAGTTAGCGCATCGCCACTTAAGTTAATATCTGCTAAAGCAGGCGATGCCTTAATTTGCTGTGTCAGCGCGCTCATAGCATCATTTTGAAATTCATTAAGCATGCTTTGCAAACCGCTATCGTTGCGCAATGCGTTATTGAGAGCATCCCTAAGTTGGGTTACATCCGTATAACTGCGCGCCAAATTATTGTAATGGTGCGTCGCAACCCTGTGAACGGTATCAATAACTTCGCGCGCATAATTTTCAACAACGGAAGCAAGCGCGTTAGTTACCGCATTAGCGTCAACGGGTATCAAATGCGCGCCGAGCACCTGCTGCGTTGCGCTGAGCGCAACCTGCACGGCCCTGTCACGCAACTGCTGCGCAAGAGTATCTTCTTGTTTAATCAGTAACACTTTGCGCACTACACATCACCCGCCTGATGTAATTTTAGCCTGCGCGCAAAATTCACATAAATTTTGTGCTAAAATTATCTTTTGGAAGGAGGTGTTACGCAAATGGTTGCAACCGTGATTGCCAAATCGTTTCGCGCGTTTGCCAGATTGGTACGGGAAGCCGAGTTGCGCAAAGTAAAAGTTGAACTTGAAGGTTTTCGCGCAGGTGACGCGGTTCTGCGCTTGGAAGGCGATGAAGATGCAGTAAAAGCCGTAATTAGCGAGATGCGCGCAACATACGACGATGCGCACTTCGCAGTGCAAGATGAAGCCACAGCAACCCCACCACCCGCGCAAATTGAGCAACCCCCTACAGAAGAGCAACCAGCAGCAGAAGAGCAAGCACCAGAAGAACCACAAGATGTTGTGGATGATAGCGCGCCAGAAACACAAGATGTTGTAGATGATGCTAAAATTGTTGGTGCGCGCAGCAAAAAAGCGCGCCGCACATCACAGTAACGGTAGAATGTAATGTAAAGGTAAGCACAGGAAGGATGCGGTATGGATAACAGGTATGCAACAAAAGACATCTGGGTGGCAATGTGCTTGGTGGTGCTTGGTGAGGAGTTGGTGAAGATTGATTACGATGCAACATCAGGGAAGGTGTTTTTCGTTTTCAACACCGAAATACCAAAAGGCAAGGCGATTGAGGCTGTGTTCGCGTCGCACGATACGCGCCTTGTGCTGCCCGTAGTGGCGTTACAGCGCGCATACGAAATGCTGCACAGATATCGCTACCTTATCGCGCAGTTTAGGCGACCGTTTGATTTGAAGGATGTGAAAGAACACCTTGATGATTTGTTATCGCAAAGTCGCGGCACCGCGCCATCTAACATAGATGAAGCATTAGATTTGCTGAAAGGAGGCGATTAAGAATGGAGCAACAGCGCGCCCCAAGACTTGCGGATTTGGACAAGATGTTGGAGCGCTTTGGCGAGGTTCTCAAAAGCATCCCGCCAGATAAACTCCTGCTGAAGCGCGAGGATGTGCGAATTCAAATCGGCGACAACCCTAACTCGTATGTGGAGTTCACCTTGCCGCTGGGCGATACGATTGCGCGCTTTTCCGATATGGTGGCGGAAGGCCGCCCCTTCTCGGAAATCATCGCCTTCCTGTTCGCCCGCTGCTTGAAAGCCTACAGAATTGAGGCTGGTAGCGAGGTGCTGGATAGCAACAAAGTGCCAGCGGATAAGCGCGTTGAAACCTTCGTGCGCCGCGTATCCCCAGCAATCCTTTCCTACACGCTGCTTGCCTTCTTGAAGTACATGCGCGATAATCAACTTGGCGGTATTGATTTCGGCGCGCTCACGCCCCCCACCGCCACCGAGGAAGATATTGAAGTTATTGAAATTGATGAAGAGTAGCGCACAGCAAAGGGGGTGAGTTGGAATGGAAGAAGCGCGCAAGAAAGAGCGCGAAAGGAAGTTGCGCAACCTGCTACGCAGGCAATTTGAAGAAATGCTTGAAAGGTTGAGTAGATTGCGCGCCGTGAGCGATGAAACCGTATCTATCCTGCTTAAAGCGCTGCGCGAAACCCTGCGAAAGGAGCGGTGAGGTAAATGGTTATCATAGTCGCCACAAATAACCCAACCGCATGGGGTAACGCAAAACTTTTGTTGAGCGGTTACGATATCGTGCTGAATATCATACACACCGCAGATGATAACAATTGGGAGAAGTTTATTGAGCGCGCCAACTACGATTTCATTATTTGCGACAACCCCGCAGCATACAAGAAACTACCGAAAGCGTGCACGGTGGTAATCTTTGCGCGCCAGCCGAGTTTAGCGCTTCTTAACTTCATTCAAAGCGTGTATCTATCCTTATCCACATCGCGCCAAGATATACCAACCTGTGTGCTGTGGCTCAGCGATAACGAGAAGAAGGAAATTGTGATAAGCGCGCTCAACGAGTTCGGCATCTGCGCGCAGGAAGGCAAACTAACCGAAGCGCAAAAATACATGGGTATGCAATATGTATACCACATCGTAGACGACGCGCAAGCGTTCACTTACTTAAACGCACTTGCCGATACCTACAAAGAAAATGTGTGTATGTTCTTACTACCCACAGTTGAGGCTGCTGAAGCACTCGCTACCTTCGTGCGCGAGGTAGTTTTCAGTTACATGGCTAACGATGCGCGCATAAAGGTAAGCAAAGATTTGGGCTTGATGTAGGTGAACTAACCTATGCTCTCCTACTGGATAGAAGGAGGGTTGAATACACAGCAAACGCGCATTTGGGTGAAAATTCCATACATACCGCCCAACGGTTCTGTTAGAATTGTGATGATTTACGGTAATTTCAGCGCGCAACCGATGTCCAACTTGAGCGCTACCTTCTTGGCGGTGATACCCAACCTCGTTGTAGCGTATAGCATGGATGCGCCGACAGGCAACACGCTTGTTGATAAATCTGGTAACAATTTGCATGGTGTGATTTACGGCGCGCAGTGGGTGGCTGGGGCGCGCAGATACGCACTTCAATTTGATGGTTACGATGATTTCGTTGAGATACCAGAACTCAATTTGGGCGCGCAGTTGCCGATAACTATCGTAACGCGCGCCAGCCACACATCCCCCAGCGGCGACACCACACCCCGCGTCATACTCGGCACCACAGCGCCCAATTTAGATTACGCAGTGGCGCGCACCGTTTACGGCGAGAGCACAAAACGCGTTGGCACAGCGCGCACACAAACCAACAACCTAATCGGTGCGCGCAGCACAACACCACTAACCCCCAACATCTGGTATCACATAGCATCTATCATCACGAGCAACGCAATAAGCGTATATCTCAACGGAAGCGCGGAAACCGTAACATCGTTCACCTACACTACAACGAACATCGCAATCTACAATGTCAACGCTATTGGCAGGTACCTATCTTACTACTACGCTGGGCTCATAGAGGGTTTGCGAATTTACAACGCGCAGTTAACGCAAACGCAGATAGCGCTGCTGCGCGATGAGTTGCCTTTTGAAGTACCCACCAACGCGGAATCCGTAGGTAAAACCATCGTGCGCAAATACGCGCCAAACGAACCAACCGTTAGCGAGGGCATAGAATATGAGATTGATTACAACGGTTGGCGTTGGGCGCGCAACTTCATCATAACCAACAACACCAGCAGCGCGCTAACGGATTTCCAAGTGCTGATAATAACCGATACGCGCACGCCAATACAACAAAACAAAATGCGCGCAGATGGCGCGGATATCCGCTTCTTGCTTCCAGAGAGCATAAACAACACCGTGCGCGTCGCCGTGCAACCACCAGAGCCACCAATAGGCCACATGATACTATCTGCTGCAACAAGCGTAGCGCGCAGCGTGATGCCACCAGTTCTGGAAGCAGGAGTTACAATCACATACGAAATGCTCGCACAAGCGCTCAACTTCGGCAGACGCTTGGTAAGCGCGCTCGGCAGGTTCCTCACAGAAGGAGCGAAAGTTGAGCGCGCCGCAGATGCAAAAGGGTATTTCGCGAGCGGAGAGAGCGCGTTCGCCGACGCGCAACTGTATTTCGTTCCCAACGCGGCACACACGCTCGCAGATGCGCGCGCACCGTTCGGAACGGAAGTTGAGCGCGCAGCAGACGCGAAAGGTTACTTCGCATTCAACGAAAGCGAAGCGATAGCAAGCGCAATGGGCGCGTTCGCCACACTCGCAGAACGCTACCCAAGCGCGCTCGTGTACTTCGGCAACATCGTAGACCGCACAGCAAGCGCGCAAGGCGTGAATGTGCATATATCCGATGTGAACAAAGTCGCCGAGTTCATAGCAAACTACATACCGCGAGCGTGGAGCAGTAAGGAGTGGAGCGTCACTGCAGTGATTTTGAAACGAGGCGAAGCGCGCAAAATAACATTCCCAGATAGAAAAGGAAGCAATGTATTGAAAGGCATACTGTATATATCCGCAGGTGAGTGGTGGTTAGAAACCGTGCCTAACGATGCGGAGTATGTGATTGTTTACAACACGCAGCGCGATAAAGTTGTGGCGTTCGTATACTGCTTGGTTACCTAACTGAGAGTTTTGTAAAGCACCAGCGCGTAGAGCGCGAACATCTTTTGCAGATAAGGAAACTCCAAAGAGTCGCCGTTCATGGCTGCGCGCACACACATTTTATACGGCTGCGGTAAGCGCGCAACAAAATCGGCAAACTCAACATCCGCAAGCGGAAAGTTATCTACCGCAACCGAGTTGTTCCCATCACCACCGTTGCCGTTCTCATCACGGTGCTGCTCGTTCATACCGTTAAGCGATATTGGCACGAGGTTGTTTTTCTCCTGCGCTGATAACGACATCCAACGCGATTGCGGAACGCGCGCGCTGAGAAGCAACACGCTGAGCACGCTCTTGATATGCGAGCGCGCCACCTTCATTATGTAGCGATACACCTTGTTGTAATCATCCGCGTAATCTTCGGAAACGCGCAGCAACCCGCGCACGATGCCAATATAGCACTCCGATTTCAAATCATCAAACACACTACCGATATCGGAATACGCGAAGTGAATTTTTTTGTAGTAATGTGATAACACGCACCCAGCGATTTTACCTAAGTGGGGAGTGGTTTCGTGGATAAGATGCATCAAACGCGCCATAAGTTGCGCGGCGCGCTTGGTTTTAACTGGTAACTGCACCGCACCGTTTTGCGTTAAAAACATACGCTCAAAGTAATTACACTCGGTTTCGGTAGGCGCCATGCTTTTGAAGAACCCACGCGCGCGCAACAAATCAAACAACTCATTCCGAACCTTCACTATTTCCTGTACCTTGCGCAGCACCTCCTTTGCGTCGTCTTCGCTTAGGTTTCTCCTCCTCGCCACCACCGCCATCTTCCCTGCTTGGCGTAGTTTCTTCTTGCTCATTTGCGCGCTCTGTGAGTACCTTTCTGATATCGCTACCGTTAACGCCAATCGGTGTTACCTCTTCCATTTTGCGCATAAGTTCATCTGGCGGCAGTGTAGCGGCAAGCGCAATGATGGGAGATAACTCTAACAGCGCGCCCTGCAAGTAGTTATCTAAGTGAAGCAGCAACTCACATGTTACATTAAGGAACGCGAAATCAACATACATAGGTAGTGGTATCAAGCCGCGCTGCAACTCTTCATCGCCCACGAGGGAGCGTTTGTAGAGTATGTAATCGCGCACCAATGCAGGGTATAAGTAAGATAGCAAATACGAGCCGTTGGTAGCCAGTTCATCTGGGATGTTTGTGTAAATGCGCGGCAGCAGCGAAACGACGATTGGGGTGTTCGCCTCGCTAAAGCGCTTTATGATATCGTGTATCTTGCGCAAATGGTTGAGAAAATCCACCCCAACATCGCGCTTTGTGCTTGCCATGTTGTAACCTCCTTTATCGTTTTCTACTTTGCAACGCCGCGTTAAGTGCGTCCTTTGCTGCGCGCACCACCACACTTATTATATCATCGGTTTTACCAACAGCGACATACGATGGTTTATACTCCTCAGGGAAGCGCACATCAAGCATTTCGTAAGGAAGCCACAACTTGCCATCATTGCACCCTTTAAGTTCAACAAACACAGGGAAGTAAAGTTTCGCGGGTATGCAAATGATATCTACGAACTCGCCGTTCTCATCATACTCAACAAGCCCGATGGCTATCTCGTGGTTCGCATCATCCAGCGGTGTGATGTTGAACGCGAATTGTGGCGGCAACTCTTTCTTTACCTCACTGAGCGCGGCGTAGAACGCGTCTTGCAGTTGGCGAAACTTCGCGTAGTGAAGTTCGTAGGGGATGCCGAGCATGAGCGCAAGGAGCCGCAAGTTCTGTTTGATAAGTTCCTCACCTCGCGGGTGGTTTCGCACGAGTTCGCCGATGACATAAGGTATGTAGGTGCGGAAATCAATATCGTGGCCTTTATCTGCCATGAGCGCGCTGCCGATAACATCGCCTACCTTGTCTGTGTAATCGGTGAGCAGCAAGGAAAGGAACTCGTTCGCGTATTCGCTCATACCTGCGCGCATGAGCACATCGTGCATAACAACTGATAGGTAGGTTGGCTCGTAAACGATGCACGGCAACAACGCTCTGCTGTTCAGAGTGCGCGCCGCTTGTTTCACCTTCTCAATGCGCTCATCCAAATCTTCTGGGAACATATCTTCGTTAAGCACTTCTTCTATCAGTTGGCGAAACTCCTGCTCGCGCTTGATATCTTCTTCGGTAACTTCCATCGGCAGGAACGCGAACGCGTTGTTGATGGTTTGCTGCGCGCCTTCGGCAACACTGCTCTCGCGCTCACTTTCGCGATACTGAGGGATGTATAGTGGGTTGAAGAAGTTTGTTACTGCTTGTATGTTTGCTGGTTCGGTGCCTGTTGTTTTTTCGCAAGTGAAGATGATTAAGCAGCGCGCGCAGAAGGTGGCGTTGGGAGGCAAAATCATTTTATCCGCGTGCAAATCCTGCCCGCAGAACGGGCACTGCTCTATCCGCGCAACAGGGCGCGCACTGAACAAATAGTAGTTGCGGAAAATAAATTGAGTCATTTCTATGTATTTACTGAGGTATGATGGGTCGCGGTGGATAGGTCTACCGAGCCGCTTTTCCATTTCCTGTTGTTCTCGGATGCGCTGCGCGGCTTCTTCGTATGTTAGCACATCGTAATCGGTGGGTGAGCGCACGATGATGAATTTGAAGATATTGTATTGATGCGCGCCCGATGAGGTGTTAATGTGCTCGCCATTGTTTTCGCCACCGTTGCCATTGTCGCGATTGCTATTGCCGCGCCCACCATCGCCGCGCTCATTATCGCCGCGATTGCCACCACGCCCACCATCGCCACCGCCGCTGCCGCCGATGCTACCGATACCGCTTGTGCTGTTGCTGGTGTGCGCGCTTGCTGTTGCTGTGGTTATTGCTATGCGCGCGCTCGCTTCAATATCCTTTTGTGTTTTTTCGCGCTCAAGTTCAGCGTATGCTTTTTCTATGGCGCGCAACCACAAGGCTTTACCTTCAGAATGCCTATCTACATCAACGCTACCGCTATAGTATTCGTCTTCGGTCAGTGTGGCGCGCGCGCTCAAGTTGGCGAAATCGCCACGAGCGAGCATAGGCAAGAACTCCAAATAAGGTTTGGCGCTTTTGCAAGGGTATTTGAGTTTGAACTTCTCTTGCACCAAATCTTCAATGTCGCGCAAACTCGCTTTGAAAGTGGCGCAGAACGCAAGCAACTCGCCAACGCTAACCTTTAATTGCTTGGCGAGCGCGCAGAGTTTTTTCTTGAACTGCGGTGTGGTGTAGAAGTAAAACTCAACGGTTTCGTATCCTTCTGGCTCGGCGTTGGGTTGTTTCTTTCTGCGCGCATCCGTCCAGAGCGTAACATCAACGAGGCAATGGCGCAATCGCCACCGAAACTCATCAACGGTTTCGCAATCGCTGAACTCTTCTGGGATAGGCGGTGGGTATGCCCAGATGGTATAGCGCGTCGCGAGAAAGCGCCTGCACAGCGCGGATGCAGTAACCAAGAAATTCTCAACGCCGAAGTAAATGTTTTGGCGCGTTAAATCGGCAGCCATTGCGCGAATGTATTCAGCCAGCCGCTTTGGGATGCGCGCTTTCACTTTGGCGGCGAAGCGGTGCCTGACAGCGTGCGGAAGGTAACCACACTTACCTACGAAGCCGCGCACCAACTTCCGCCAACTATCAACACGCTTCTCATTGTAATCCCAATAGATTTCACCGTAGTAAACATTGAACACTGGGTTCAGATACCCCAAACAAAAGCACCTCCTAAAAGTTGATTGCGCGCCACAACAAATTATAGCGAAGAAGCGCAGGAGTGTAAAGGCATCGTGCGCGCAAGGGGTGTGGCAAATTCTGCGCAATTTGGCGCAAAAACCGCTGATTTCGGCACAAATCGGCGCACAGGCACGCACACGCAGGCACGCACAGGCGCACACGCAGGCACAGGCGCGCACACGGGCGCACACGGGCACGCACACAGGCACGCAGAAAGGCGCGCCCGAAACCTTTTTGGGGGTAGAATAGAAATATTACTATATTCTTTTATCCGCTGGAATACTAAGTAGTACTGCGATGGAAATATAGTAATACCGCTCGCCAACCGTTTAGGTTGTCTCGCGGGTTGTTTCTTTCTGCGCGTGTAATTTTCTTCCTTTCCTTGCCACCCCAGTTAGTTTGTAGTTTACAACTAAAGGATTGCGAATTGTTTGTGCGTGGCGCGAAAGGGTTGCGCAAGTGGCGCGAAAGGCTCGCGCGCCAGTGCGAATGCCACGCACGCACCCATCACTCGCCAAGCCGAATTCCGTGTGGCGATAATAATACTACCCCCAAAAACATGGGGTTGGGTAGAGCGCGCCTTGTGTGGTGGGGCTGGGTGCGCGGTTTTGCATGGTTTTGCGTGCTTTTGCGCGCCTTTTGCGCCACATGTGTGCGTGTTGCGCGCCCCTGTGCTGCGCGCCCAGCCTTATATACCTACCCCCAATTGCGTGGGGTTGGGTTTCGTGCGCGCCCTGCTTGCTTGCACCGTGCGCGCCGCTTTACAAACCACAAGCCCGCGCCTATAATTTCTTTCGGTGGGCACACTATGCGCAGATACAAAAGCGTTGAAAGCAAATTGTTGCGCGCCATCGGTGCGCGCAGGTTCCCTGCAAGCGGCGCGAACCTGCCAGTTGAAGATGGCTCTGATGGCAGGTATCATATCCAACTGAAAGTAACGAGCCGCCCGTTTTATTTGTTGCGCGCCGATGACCTTCACAGGTTGTCGCTGCGCGCAATAACCAACATGCAAGTGCCTTTGTTCGCTATCTACTTTTCGCAGCCAGATGTTTTCGTTTTCGTGCACCCTTGTGATTGCGCGCACGATGTGGCGGCAGGCGACTGCAAAACCGTGCGCCGAAGCGCGCGCATATACCCGCACTCCGATTTCCACTTCGCGCTGTTTGGTTCGCCGTTCGTTTGGAAAGTAACAACAACTCCAGCCGCGCGCGCCAAACTAACAATTGATAGCATATACGAAACATGCCTGCGCGCAGTGAGAGGAGGTAATGTGCAGTGATTTACATCTACAAGAAATTCACAACACCTGGTTTCTTCTCTGGCATCGGTTATATTGTTGAAGCCTTCCAGCGCGCATTCCCAGATGCGGAAATCATCACACAACCCAACGCGATAGCGGAATTGGATAGAGATGATGTGCTCATTTTTCCGCGCATCTTCATTCACACGAACAACATTATTGAACCTGAAACCTACTACCTGATGCACACTAAAGCAAAAGTAGTGCAATCGGTGTTTTGGGATTTAGAAGCGTTGCCGCGCTGTGTTGCGTTGTCTATTGGGCGCGCCGATTTGCTTCACGCCCCATCCAAGTTCGTTGCGCGCTTATTCCAACCTCACTCCAACCTTGTTATTTTTCCAATCCCTCCACGAGAGTATCCAAAGCGAACATCACCTTCAAAAAACAAAACTATCGGCGCAGTGCTCGCATCTGTGCACGGTAGAAAGAACATTGCAGGCTACACGCAACTTATGCAAGAGTTACCAGATTGGCTTTTGCACTTAGTGTTGACACCACTATGGAGTGAATACCCTGAGCAGCGCGCAGCCGTTGAGAAACTCATCAACCTACCTAATGTTGTTGTGTATACAAATTTAAGTGAGCAAGGTATGATTGATTTCTATCACTCCCTTGAGTGGTTTGTTGTGCTCAGTGGCGGTGAGGCGTATCATTTACCAACTCACGAGGCATTAAAGTGTGGAGTACCAGTTATAGCGCCAGATAATAGTGTGTTTTCTGAGTTGCGCGGCGCGGTTAGCGGTTTGTATCTCGTTGAGACGGAGATTAGCCCTACCGCGCCTACGCAGGATACTGTAGGGTTACCTTTACGCTTTCCGCGCATTAAAAGCGTTGTTGATATAATCAAAAACACAACGCCACCGAAACCTGATGTTGTGCGCGCCGATAGTAGCGTGTTACCTTCGTTTTCGGATTGGTGTGCGTTTTGGCGCGCGCAGGTTTCCGAATTGCAGCAGCGCAAAACATTATGGAATGTGAGGGAATACCCTGCGTTGTTTGCGCTGCACAACCGAAATTTCGTTTTGGGTTTGAACGATGTAAGTCGCCGATGGGCGCGCAAGGTAGGGGGCGCAACTTTCTGCGCTTACGATGAGTTACCTTACGGTGTGCGCGCTCCCATCATCATTCCTTACGCGCAAGGGTTCTCTGATTGGATGCAGGGCGCAGCGGCGCCGCCAATACTTGTGCTCGTTTCGCTGCTGCGCGCACGAAACCCAGAAGCGCCGATAATCCTTTGGGTGCACAATAACATTCAGCCAGCACAGCATAGCGTGCTTGCGCCATTTGTTGACTTGTTCTGTGGCACAACAGTTACGATGATGCTAATGAATCCTTTATTGCGCACATACCTGCCGCAACCAATCGGTAATCCTCTTGCGCCAGATACTAAACAAGGAGATTACTTCCTTATTTGGGGAGTAAATTACACTGTGCTTGTATGGTATGAAATCTTTCTTAGGTACTTTAGGTATCCTGTGTATATGCAGTTTGCGTTTTCTACCGAAATGCCACAAGGTGCGTATGTTTACATTAACAGTTTACAAGCGAAATTTGGCGATTCGCGGCGCGTGCATTTTGATTTTGGGTTACCTAAGGATGATGATGAACTTGAGCAACTGTTGGATAGCGCTGCTGGCTACATTTGCATTGATTTCTACTACCCGCCGATAACTACAGGTGAGTCTTCGGCGCGCATCGCAACTGTTCTCCGAAAGGGTAAGCCTGTGATTGCCAATGATTCTGCGCGTAACCTTGAATGGGGTGCGTACCTGAACATTGTGAGGTTCTCCGAGAAGTTGCTGAACGCGGATGAGCAAGCCGTCGCAAGTTTTGCGCGCTATATAACTGAAAACATGGAAATATTTATACCGAAGAATGTGCCTACGGTAGAGCAGGAGATTGGGCGTTTTCGCGAAGTCATTGCGCTTGCTAAGGATGAGCACGCGCGCAGGGTGCGCGCCGATGCATCTTGACATGCGCGCCGCTCTCGCGTATAATATAACTGCAAACACCAAACGGTGAAAGGAGATGGTAAACGATGTTGCAGGTGACTTTCTTTCGCAAAACCAAGGCGTTGAAGGTGCGCGAGCGCGAAGGCGGGCGCGCTTTCTTCATCTTCGCGAGCAAGAGCGGAGATGGTAGTGACAAGTTTGATTTTTCATCGCGCAACCCAAACACCATTGTTGTGATGCTTTCGCCTGTTGAACTCGCTGCGCTTTGCCTTTCGCTACAAAACCCCAAGAACACTTTTGATGTTGTGCACACCACCGATAACGACACCACCAAAACGATGAAACTCACACACAAAGAAGATGGTGTTGATTTGTTTGCCACCGTGAAAACCAAAAACGATAAGCGCAGCGCTTCGTTCTTGCTTTCGCGCCCCGAAGCGTACATGCTTGCGCGTTTCGCTCAACTTCTCATAGATAAATCGTTCCAAGAGCGAGCGCGCAACGAGGCATCGCATGAGGAGCCCACTGAAGGCGAAGTTGTTGAAGAAGATGAAGTTATTGAAGGTTTCATGCCGCTTTGATTGAGCCTTAGCAAACTTTGCGCGAAGGAGGTGATTGGGGGGATGGGTAGTGTGTGGGGCGCGCACGGCGTGCGGCCAGCGCTACTCATCCCTCCGATGTGCTATGGCAGGTGGCACCGAGCAGCGCGCACAAATCCCAGAGATTGAAATTGAAATCGGCGTGTTTTTGTTGCAAAACCCCGCGCATTACCGCGATTTGGAGGCGCTCCTTGAACTTTACGAACCCACATCGCAACTGCTCAAGAACCTTTTGAGCGCATTCAAGCAATCAATTGAGCGTGACGGCGCGCCCCAGTTCGTTGATAAATACCTTTCCTACACTGAAGCGCAGTTTTGGATAAACACGGCGCGCCAAATGTTGCACCTGCAAGTAGGCGATTTATCTCAATTGCCGAAGTTGCGTAGGTATTTGGAGAACGAAGGTAGGGCGCAGCAGTTGCGGCGCGCTGCGATGGCGCTGAACGAAGCCTTGCAACGCGGCGCGCCGCTGGATACCATCAAAGATTACCTATTTCAAATCCAGAACTTAATGTTTCGCGAAGAGCGCGCACTTGATTTGGCTGGAATAGTTGAGTTCATCCAAAAACTTCGCGATGAGCGTGAGCGCCCAAAATCCCACGCGTTCCCTTACATGGAAGATGTGTTTGGCTTCCCTGTGCACATTTACAACAAAGACCTAACCGTTATTATGGGGCGCACAGGGCGCGGCAAAACAACGATGTCTCTGAACCTTGCGCGCAGTTACATTGAAAACGGCAAAGTGGTTTGTTACATATCAACCGAGATGGATGAGCGCGCAATTGCCACCAAATTCGCATCTATAGTTGCTGGCGTGCCGTGGAGCGATTTGTGGGGCAAGGATTTCAATGAAGAAAGCGCCGTTGCTGCCGCCACCGCGTTGCGCAATATACTTGAAGGCGGTAACGGCGGGTTGTTCGTTTTTCACGCGCCCGCGTGCACACCATCGGATATCGCGTATGCCGTATCGCTTGCGCGCGCAAACTACGGCAAGGTTGATGCTGTTATCGTTGACTACATACAGCAGGTGAGTTCTTCTTACACATACAGAAGCGAGGAAACGCGCGCTGCGGAGTTGGCGCGCATCACACGCGAAATTGCCGATATCATCGTTGATTGCGGCGCGGCTGGTATCATAGTGTCGCAGGTGAACGCGCAAGGCGAAGTGAAGGATAGCCGCGCTGTTGCCGAGCGCGCCGCGCTTCTCGTTCGCTTAGGTATGTTCGCCTACTCCGATTTTGAAAGATACATACTTTACTTGCTGCGCGTAGCGGATAAGGATGCAATAGTAACTGCCGATAAGCGCGCCGCGCTGCGCGCACTCTACACCAAACTCATTGATGTTGAAATCGTGAAAAACCGATACGGTAGTAACAGCGCGGAGAATGTAGGTTTCATTGAGTGGAACCCGCAAAGCGGGCAGTTCTTGCGCGCCGTAACCATCCAAGAACTTAAAGAGCGCGCACGAGAAATTTTGGGCGGCGCGGAGTTGGCTGTTAAACAAGAGCGCAAAAAGCCGCGCAAAACCGCACCATCCAGCACACCCAGCGCGCAAGAAGACGCAGCAAACGAAGTCGGCGTGCCTTACATTGATGCGCGCTCACTAAACTGGTGGGGTAAAGAAACAGATGATGAGCAAACCGTAGATGAGTTTCCTTTCTAACAAAAAGATGCGCGCGGCAGACCACAACATATTGTGGGTCGCGGCGCGCACAAAACGCGCAGTTACACCCACAACATATTGTGGTCGCCGCGCGCCCTTTCATCTCTTACCTAAGCCGCGCAAGAACGCATCAATAAACGCCTTCAACAACTCCTCTTTCTCCTTGTTCTCGCCTTCCTTGCGCTCCTCTGGCTCGGTTGGTTGTTCAGGCTGCGCGCCAACCCCCTCTTCGGTCTCTTCAGGCGCGGGTGCGGGCTCTGGCTGGCGCGCTGGCGTAACCTCCTCAACCACTTCCTCCTTTGGCTCTTCCTCAGGTTTCTCTTCTTCTTCTGGCGGTGCGGGGGTGGGTTGGGGTGTGGGTGCAGGTGTGGGTGCTGTTGTGGGCGCTTCCGCCTCCTCAACTTGCGCGCCAATCACAATCAAGTGCTGCCGCGCCGTGTTTGTTGGCGCACTCATCACATCTTGCAACGACTGCCTATCGCCTGCGTTGATTTCATGCAACCGCCTACCCAGCATCGTAACTACAGTAACAGTGCACTTTCCTACATTGTATTGCCTTGCGCGCGTGTTCAGCGCGCCCCCTGCTATCGTTATATCCATCCCGCCAGGCAGCGCGCTGAACAAATTATCACTCATCTCATTGAACTCGCTCACAGCGTTTTCGCCAGTGCTCACTGGATACAACACAAACACCAGCGCTATATTATCAAGCACCGACGCTAAACCTCTACCAGACTCTACCAGCCTGTTCAGCGCGCTCCACAACTGCTGTACCGTTTCATCGTGCCTGTAGGATATGCCAGGTGTGTAACCATCGGTGGCAACCACAACAACAAGCAAAACCCGCTCCGCGTGCGCCGTGACTTTTTGCATGCTGTTGTAAACATCCCTGATTTTCTGCTGCACTATATTTCTTCCTACGGCGCTATACACGCTTTGTAGGTAATTTCTGCTGTAAATCGCTTCTGGCACTGGTTGCTGCGCCGCGAGAAGGTTGAAAAACGCAACCAGCGCTTCACTGCCGAGGATATCTGTACCCCCACCTTCACCAGCGTTTCTCATAATAGATGCGGCGGTTTCTAACCATTGTTGTGTGGGGTTGATGCCAAAACTCATCGCATCCAAACGCAAAACAGTATCTAACCCACCAGTTATTACGGTCGTGCGCACAACATCTTGGCCAACAACCCAATCGCTGCCAGTGAGCACGCCGCCAGGCGCGAGTGTTTTCAGTATGTTGAGAACTTCGGCTGTAACATTCTCGTAAATGCTGCCCATTGATGGGGATGTGTCGGTGAGCAGTGCCAATATCACATGCTTGACGCCTTCTTCGGTGCGCCTGTAGACGGTTGTATCTTCTGCGCGCCTACCGATACCCATTATCGTGCGCTCTTCAAACCTGCCAGGTGGTTGCCCCGTTTCTCTACCGCTGATAACAGCCTCCGTTATTCCAACCCAACCTTCCATAAGGCGTCGCAGCACATCATGCCAATCCTGCGTTATAGGCGGTAGTGGTGTGCGCTCGCGTTGAGGTACTTGAATACCTTGCTCTCTGAAGAAGTTAGTCCAATCGGTGCCGAACGATGCGCCACTACCTGCTGCGCGCTTTGCCACATCGCGCATTACACGCCTGGCAGCATCATCTACATCTTCTCTCTGCTCTTCTTGGCGCTTTTGCTGCTCGGTATCATCGGGGGCTTTCGCTTTCTCTTCTTCTGCGCGCTTCTCTTCATCTTCTTTATCTTTGCCTTTACCTTCAGTCTCCTCTTCCTCATCTTTCTTCTCTTCTTCCTTAGGCGGTTTTGTGATATCAGGGTTCGTGTATCTATCACGGTTGTTAGAGAACATATCATCTATGTCTTGCTTCTGCCTGCCGCGCTTGGGGCGTCTCCACCACTCATCCTCAATGTAACCGTTAATACCGCCACCACCATCCGTATCTTCATCTTCACCTTCATCATCGCCATCTTGGGGTGGCCCTGGTGGCGGGGGTGGTGGTGGCTTCACTTCCGTAGTGTTGTATAACCGCTCACCTAACAAGCGGCCATACGCGGCGATATAGCGCGCGATGTTTGTTGATACTTCTTCACCGATGCGCGCTGGGAACACCATATCGTAAACGAAGAACAGCGCGCCGAACCCGCTCCGCGCCACGCGGCCGCCACTCAAAAACCAACACAACACGAAAGAGTTAATATCGCTATCAAACGCGCAGTTGAGCGCCTCTCGTATGGCGGAGTTGATTTTCGGAATTTGGCGCGCCAAACCTTCTATAGTATCTACTATTGACTGAACGGTATGCGCATCTGTTACGCGCACTGTTTGGTCATTAGGAAGTTTGAGCACCCAATCCTCCCCCTGTTGCGCTATGAGTTCCTTGATGCGAGTTGCTGCATGCTCAAGCAATCGCCTTCTATAATCGCGCGCCATTTCCTCGTATATGTGCCTACCGACTTTGTGAAGGTATTCGTGAAGTATCACGGCGCCGAGCGTGTTGCTCAGTTCATGCGCTTTGCGCGTCGCATACAGTTGATTTTGCTTGATTGCTTGTATAACAGTGCTTAGTGTGTAGTAAAGTTGTGTGCGCACCTGCTGCGCGTTTATCCATCTATGTATATTTTGCAAAACAACCAACATTTCATCTATGATAGTTACGCTGTTCAAATCTTCTTTTATAGGCATGCTAATCGCAAGTTCTACGCGCCTGAGGGCTTCGCGCGAGGTTTCATCTACCCAACTGGTTGGGCTTTCAATATCGCGCAGCAAATTAAGCATATGGCTCATGAAGTAAGTGATATCGTTGCTTGTGTTATCGCCTGCGATTATATTGTTTACTGTGCTGATTAACAGGTTTGTGTCGTTCATCAGGCGTTTGAAGTATGTTAGGTGCGCGGGGATAGGTTCTTGTGGGTGTGTTTTTTGCCAGTAGTCGTGCAGCAGCGCGCCGAAAGTGACGCTGAAAGCGATTGCGTATACTGAAATTGCGGGCGCGTCGTAAGCAATAGTTCTGAAGAACCGTTCGCTCCAAATGATGCGTTCTCTTCCCGCTTTAGCATCGTAATAGATTGCTGCTGTAGGGATACCTTTTGTGGGGTTTTTTGATAGAGCCTTGCGTATGAACTCAATATTTGCTTGCCTATCTTTGTAGGTTCCTATGCCACTTGCAAACACAATCCGCTCAACTATATCCATCAAAGTGTCGTAGTCGGGTTTAATTAAGGGCGCGCCTTGTGGATTTACCCATGCGAGTTCAAGCGCGGTTGCGCGCGCTTCTGCCTCGCTCATATTGTGTTGTTGCAACATTTGTGCGAGATTTTCAAGCGCGGTTGGTAACCGTGTTTGTTGTTGTTCTTGCGCGCCGTTAGGCATCTCATTATCCCTCCTTTTCACAAAGCAATTTAATTATCCAATCTACCAGTGCTTTTCGCAGCATTTCAATGTCGCTTTCTTCTTGTTCTGGTTTAGGCTGCGCTGGCGCGCCGCGCCCCACTATCTTGTTAACCTCTTCTACGAAGGTTGTAATTTCGCTTTCGGAAGGTATCCTTTCAATTACAGCGTTGTTCAAATCTTCTTCTTTCGGCTCTTGCCCTTTCAGTTCATCAACCAGCGCGTTGAACGCGGCATCGTTCCACCCAGCGCGCGCCACCAATTCCTTAAGTTTAAGCACAACCTCGGGGTGTGTCAAGAGTTCTGCGCGGAAGCCATGTCTCTGTAGCAGTGACTGCAT
>Ga0209394_1000183_pt1 | contig 58977 bp, 63 predicted proteins | sample JNZ201metaG_FD_184122 | JGI IMG/M metagenome (GOLD analysis project Ga0209394, IMG submission 184122) | Hot spring microbial communities from Jinze hot spring, China to study Microbial Dark Matter (Phase II) - JNZ 20120812A (SPAdes) (version 3) ...
CTTCTAGAAGGCGCGAAAATGGACTATGGGGATCTAGACGCCGTCATAATCGAAAGCACATACGCCAACGAAGACCATCCCGACCGCCAAGAGCTCGAGAGAAACTTCGTGGAGGAAGTGACTGAAGTTGTCGAAAAGGGCGGAACAGTTCTGGTGCCAGCCTTCAGCATTGGAAGAGCTCAGGAAATTGCATGCATCCTAACAGCCCACCACTTCGAGCATCCAATCTATTTTGATGGAATGGCACGGGAGGCCAGCCGACTCATGATGAACCACCTCAAGTACTTAAGAGACCCTAAACTCTTCATGGATGCCATTCACTCCGTTAACTGGGTTGAAGGTTGGAGAGACCGCAGAAAGGCAACAAAAACTCCGTGTGTGATTATTTCGCCAGCTGGAATGCTTAAGGGTGGCCCTGCAGCCTTCTACGTTTCAAAAGTTGCGAAGAAACCACAGAACGCCATTTTCCTTGTGAGCTATCAGATCCCAGGAACGCCGGGAAGGGAGCTTTTGGAGAAAGGCGTCTGCATTATTGACGGCAAACCCAGAAAAGTTAAGGCAACCGTTAAACACTTCGACTTCTCATCCCACTGCGGCGCAAAGGAGCTTAAAGAGGCCATCCGAAGAATAAAGGGTAAAGCGAAAATCTATGTGATTCACGGCGCCGAGGGAAACTGCGACCTTCTCGCAAAATGGGCGGAAAAGGAAATGGGCTTGGAGGCTGTGGCGCCTAAACCCGGAGACGCTTTTGAGGTTTAGTGCACGCAATGAAAATTGGAGTTTTACGGGTGGGAGATGTTCCCCAAGACGTTCTTAATAGGCTTCGGGAAAACCTAAACATGACTTTTCCAGATGCAACATGCGAAATAATCGCCGAAATTCTGACTTTGCCCCCTCAGGCCTTTGACAAGCTTCGGGGACAATACCGCTCAGACATAATCCTCAGCTTGGTGAAAGACTATGCATATAAAACAAGGGCTTTCCAAAAGGTTTTAGGCATAGTCGACGTGGACATTTACGTTCCCGGATTAAACTTTGTTTTTGGGGAGGCTGAATGTCCCGGAAAGGCAGCCCTCATATCCCTATGGAGGCTTAAACCGGAATTTTATGGGAAAAAATCAAACTTTGAAGTTTTCGTGGAGAGAGCCACCAAAGAGGCTGTCCACGAGCTTGGCCACACTTTGGGTTTGGGACACTGCACTAACCCCTATTGCGTTATGTACTTTTCCAATTCTATATTTGATACGGATAGAAAGAAAAGCTTATTCTGCAACAAGTGCTACTCGAAGGTTCAGACAAGCATCAGCTAAAGCACGGTGAAAACGTTGAGCCAAAGTTTTAAAGCCGAGCTTATCCACCTAGCCCCCATCCTTTTGAGCTTGCTTTTCGGCGCGGGTTGCACTTACCTCCTTTTAGCATCATCCATGGAGCTTTACCGCGTAACGCCCTTCCCAGAAAGCCCCACCGGCTCCTTTGGAAACGCATTGTATTTCGTCATTCTGGTAGGCTTCGGCGCCCTAATCATATTTTTCCTCCTTAAAAGGAGAAGTTATAGGCTTATCGTGTTGATCACTGGTTTCGCCTTAGTATCGGCAACCTTCCTCCTTTCAATGGTATATTTTTATGCGTTCTCCCTTGTTTACGCATCTTTATCCATTGAAGTTTTAGTTGGCATATCAGCGGCGATCACCATAGCAGTGGGCTATGTTATTTTGGGAACAAAAAGCAGAGCTGGCGATTTTCTTGTGCTAATGTTGGGAGGAGCCTTAGGAGCCCTTCTCGGAGCAAGCATCCAAACACTGAGCGCCACACTTATCCTATGTTTTCTGGCAGTCTACGACATGTTTGCGGTTTACCGTGGGCCCATAGGGAAAATAGCCCACACAGGCCTTGAAAAGCTTAGGGGATTAAGCTTTTCCTTTAAGGATCTCCAAATGGGTCTAGGGGACTTAACCTTCTACTCTATGCTTGTGGGGCACATGCTACTTTATTTTGGCTTTTTGTCATGTCTAGCCTCTACGGCCGGAGTTTTGCTCGGCTGCTTTTTAGCCTTCAAAATGCTTGAACAGAAGGGTATTTTTCCAGGTCTTCCGATTCCGATTTCTCTTGGCTTGGCTTTAGGTTTCCTCGCCGCTCTGTTTTAGGAGCTTGCCAAAACCAGCCTCGTTGTGTTCACATCCACCTCAACTATTTTGCAGCCCCTAAACTCCTTTGACTGCCCAGCCACATCCTTCAATATCACTTTTCCATTTTCAACCTTTGCATAGACAACGTCATTCCAAACTTCCTTCCCGTTTAAGATGACCTTAAACTCGCACATGCTGATCGCCAACAAGTCAGAGGGCTTTGCTGGCTATAATTCTTCCGGTAATGTGAAGACCAATACTGATTCAGAATTCATAACCCTATTATCTTTTATAATCCAACAAAAGACTGGCTGGTGTTGCATTTGACCCTATGGCATGAAATCGAAGACCTTCAAAAGAAAAAGGCGGAATTAGAGTATCAACTCCGCTCCCTAGAAGAGAAGGAAAGAACCCTCGAAGAAAGAGCTAGGCTGTTGGAGGAAAAACTTGCCATAAAAGAGCTGGAGCAAAGGCTTAGAATAAAAACCGAAAGCGTAGAGAAACTTGAAGCCCGCATAAATGATTTAGAGCAGAGGCTCGGTGCCCCTCCGAATTTTACAGCCATTCCACAGCTTGAGAAAAACGCAAACAACCTGCAAAACGAGAACAACTATCACTTAAGAAAGCTCTTTGGCGAGTAGTCAATAAAAAACCTCTCTTCAAAGGCAGCGAACAAAAAACCGTTAACATAGTTGACTCTATTCTCTTTTTTAGGCATGTAACGATTAATTAACCTCTAAAGAGACAAAAGTACCCTTAGTGCTCTGAGCGGTTGGCTAGGCGAGTTGGAGCAGAGAGCCAAGCCCAGTGAAGCCGTTTCAGCGGACATTTTTAGCTTACTTGTTGAGGCAAGCGAAAGGGAAAAGCGAAAACGACGGGAAGAACTGCTGGCGCCTTTAGGCGTTAAGGAATTTTTTGTTGATGGAAAAATAACAATCGATAAGCGAACATGTAGGGGCGTAGAATGTAAGCTTTGCATCAAGGCTTGCCCCACAAACGCCCTTTACTGGAAGAGCAGCGGCGAAGTGGGTATAACAAAGGAACTCTGCATTTATTGTGGCGCATGCGTGCTAAACTGCATAGTAGATTATTGCATCAAAATTGAGAGGAGGCGAGCCAACGGCGAAGTTGAAAGGTTCAGCACACCCCGCAGCTTCACAATACTCGAGCATAACATAAACGCTAGAAAACGCTTTGACAGAGTTAAGGCTCTCTTTCCATCCACCTCGGATTATTTGAGGCTGTATAAGCCCCAGTTGACGTGATGTTCATATACGCCTTCAGCTTTCCTCTGCCAGAGCCGCCCTAACTTCTTCTTGGAAATTTTCCCTATTCAAGAAGAAGACGGTTATAGGTTTCCCGTTGACGGCGCACAGCGGCACTTGCCCACGCTTCTTCACCTCTTCATGTTCCTCGAACATGTTTATGATCCGTGTAGGCAGGTTTGGCGCCGCCTCATTTATCGCTGACTTTATCTGTTCAGTGAAGTACATGCAGAAGGGGCATGAGGGATCATAGAATATTAGCGCTCTGCCCTTGTCTTCTGGCTGTGGGGTGAATTTCCTCTCCTTAGGCTGGTAGACATAGCCCTCCTTTAGGGGGTAGTATAGAAGGAATGGGTTTTCTTCAAAGGCCTTTATGAAGCCCATCTTTAGGTAGAACATATTTTGGGGGAAGTAGCCGGGTATGCTGAAAGCCCATGTAACTAAAGCCAAGGGCGGTGCATCGCCGAAGTATGGTTTGGGCTGGCTGACATCTTTCATTAAGGCATTTAGGAGGGCTTTTCCTAATCCCCGGTGCTGGTTCCGTCTGTCTGGGACAAAGATGCATGTTATTTCCAAGATTTTCTCTTCGGGTTTTGGCTGATACTGGATTAGGCCCGCTGGAGAATCGTTTAGGTAGGCTATTTTTGCCACTCCACCGAACATTTCAATGCATTTTCTCGCCCAATTTTGTTTTGCTTTCATTCCTTCGATGATGGGTGGATAATTGCGGTGCTCCTGTGGAACGCAAAGGTTTATCAGCGAATCGATTTCTTCGGATTCAACTTCTTTTATTTTGCAGAATTCCAAACTTCAACAACTCGAAGGAATAGTGGATGAAGCCCTATAAAACATTTGCCGAAATAATTTTGCGTACTATTACTATAGGCTTATGGTCTATTGCCTCCAGCATTTTCCAGCAGACTTCTGTTAGGCCAACCCCAAATTTTTCAGCCATTTCCCAGACGGTTCTCCCGGCGCCGAAGCCTCTGGCACGATTTGCAAGCTCTGCAATAGTCAAAGCCTCTTCAACGGAAAGTGAGCATCCAGCCACAGCTAGTGGGGTTGCCCTCCTTTTTAGTTTCAGCATGCGCCCCACAACATACGAGATGAAGCCGCCGATGCTGTGAATTCCCTTGAAAGAGGTTGGTCTCGGCGTGAAGTGGAAATTTCTAAAAGAAAACGTTTTATCGGTATCAGCTATTATTACACAAACTTTTCGCCCCAAAGCCTCATAGACCACCCTGTGGATTTCTTCGGCTATTTTCTTGGCGTTTTTCAGCGGCAGACAAACATACGCGTATGGAAGGTTTGTTCCGTCTATTCCTCCCTCGGAGCCGAACATTAAAGCTTGCATTAAACCGGCATGCTGAAGAGCGACCTGCTTGTGGCGGCTTCCAGCGTCATTTGGATAGTTGCGAAGCTGTTGTATTAGTTTTGGCCGTAAATGGCATATTGGACCGAGAATGTATCCCCAAACAAGGGGCATCCAAAATTTGGCGATAAATTTTGCGTTTAGGCTTGGCTTCACTTTGCTTTCGTCCACGATGTTGCCAAGGGCCACTGAAATGGCTTTCTCTGAAACAACCAGAAAATCACCGTCCAAAATTTTTCCAGCAACGCTCTTGACTATCTCCTGTAGGTAGTTTTCGCCCGGTCGCCAATACCTTGTTTTTATTGCATAAACCCTAAAACCAGTTTTCAAAGTTTTACGCTCAGAGGCTTTTAAACCGCTTCTTAATTTCTTCAATGTTGCATTCCGGTGGCTTCATTTTGCCTTCTGGACAGTAGCCCAACTCCACGCATGCAGGTCCAGCGTTTTCGAAGAGGGATGGGGCAACCTTTTTCACTTGGCGAAGCATTTCCATTGCCACTTCGCGAAGCTCCCATTGAGAGCGGTTGCAACAACGTAGGTTGAAGAAGTGGCGAAGTTCCCGGGCGTTCATGGTTACGACGATGTTGGTTTTTGCAGCGTTTGGCAGGATGTAGCGGGCATCCTCTTTGGGGATTCCCATTTCCAGAAGCTTGTTATAGGCTGCTGATATACGTTCTAGGGTTTCGTCGAATAGTTTTTTGGCTTCTGGATTGGCTTCTATGGATGGCGGAATAACGTAGCTTTTTAAGGTGTCATATTTCACGTAGCGTTGGCTCTGCTGGGTGTAGGAGGCTATGCGGTGGCGCACAAGCTGGTGAGTTAAAGCTCTAGAAACGTCCTCGATGCTAAAGGTGAAGGAGGCATGCTCGATAATGGACATGTGTCCATAGCCGGTGACTCGCTTAACAATTTGCCTAGCCCTTTCCAAATTCATTTTTTCAAGCATTTCGGAGGGGTATCCACTCTGGGATGATGTTAGGGCGGCTGTTCCACAGAGAAGCTCCGGGTCAGCAGTATAGCGGAGAAGCTTAACCTTCAATTTGAACACCCGTTTTGCGCTTAAACCCGAAGGAAATAAATCGGGCTCATGATAAAACGCTTTTGGATGCGTTCATGGCGAGGAAAAGGAAAGCCATAGACTACATAAACGAGCTCTGCACAAGCAAGAGCGAAAGGCGGCGAACGCTTGGAGAAACCCTCAAAGCCCAGTATGAAAGGTGGATGAAAACCCTTGCCTTGGAGGATTTCTTGAAGTTTAATGAAACCATAATGGCGAACAAGACGGAAATTGGTGCAGCTCAGTTTTTCGGAAAGTTTAGGGCTTATGCCTTCGAAGAATACGTTTACCGCCTCTTAAAGGCGAAAATCCACTTTAAAAAGCCTCTAGAAATCTTTTGGGCTGAAAAGTGCCTAGTTTGGCGCGGGGAAGACGTGAACTATGCCATGGAATTTGACGTTCTGATAGGCGTCAAGAAAGGCAAGTTTGTGGATCCGAAGGTGGTTTTAGATGCCAAGGTGGAACTGGATTCTTCGAGGCTTAAAACTGCAATCGCTTCGTTTGTGATGCTGAAGCAGTGGAAACCATGGGTCAAGTGTGCAGTTGTCTATGTTAAGAGGGAATTGGATGACAGCCTATTGAGGTTGGCTGAGAACTGGGTGGATGGGATATTCCAGTTCAATCTGCAAAACAGTGAAGCTGGGCTTTTCCTTGACTCTATTGCCAAGTGGCTCTCAATTTGCTAGATTTTCTCGTATATGCGGTTGGCAGTGTATCTTCCGCTTTCCATCTCCATTTCGATTTCGCGCAACAGCAGTATACGCTTGAATGTTGGCGGATGAGTGGAGAACAACGTGTTTATTTTCGTCCATGTAGATTTGGCTTCCCTTTCCATGGCTAGCTCAAGCTCCCGCTCGTCTAAAACGCCGTCCTTGTCCAAGTCATACTCAGCCTTCTTCTCCATTATTGCGGAGACTTCAAGCTTCGCCATCGCCGGATCGCCTATGTAGAAGGGTCGAGCTCCGGATGGTGGCTTGGGCGAAAGCGACAAGCCATAGGTGATTTTCGCTAAAGCACTTTGAAGGCTCCGAGGCGAACCGGTCAAGTAGGCGGAATAGGCGTCTGCATAATGCTCGCGGAGGCGGCTTAACCCCCTAACACACAAAAGCGAGACAATGTAGACTATGTAGGAGATTATTGCTGCGGCGAAAAAGGCTGCTTTAATGCTGCTTCCCTCTTCTCGTTTTCTTGATGCAGGCACCCACCTTCCAGCCTCCCAAGTTGCCCGCGCAATTATGTAGGCAATGAGCGGCAATGCGGAAAGCACTGTCATGACAATGAAGTCTCTGTGTTTTATGTGGCCAAGCTCGTGGCCTATGACGCCTCTAATCTCGTCCTTGTTGAGTTTCTTCAATAGGCCTTCGTGAACAGCTAGGGTCGCGTCTTTGGCTGTTCTGCCAAACACGAAGGCATTGGGCGTCTCGTCCGGCACTATGGCTAGCTTAGGCATGGGCAACCCGGACTTTTCGGCCAGCTCCTTCACGGTTTCCTCAAGCCATGGATTCTCGCCCTTATTTAAGTAGCGGAGCCGCGTGGAGCTAGCCACTATCGCCGGGCCTACTAGGTATTGGATGAGTATGAATAGTATTGTGCCTATAATCGCGTAAACAAGGCTAAGCTGGAAGATGAACATGATTGCTGATAAGAAGAGGGCGAATATGAAAGCTGCTAGAAATATGGATGTGCCCATGGCAAGCTTAAGCTCAGCCAGCCTTCCCAAAGGTTCACCAGCACCCGATAGGACTGCAGTGGCGGAATTGAGAGTTAAAGTTTTCCATTGAAGTCTTTATTTCATGTATTTCTTGGGGTTTCTTCTAAACTCTTCCTCGCACATCCGTGAACAGAAGTAAACCACATGCCCTTCATATTCGACTTTGCTGTAGGCAGTTTCTGGGTCTATTTTCATGCCGCAAACTGGATCCTTAACCAAGCGTTTTTCCCTCAACTCCATTCCCTCTGGCTCATATTTCCTTAAAGTTTGGCTGTTTAGGGCAACTATAATAGTGCTTAGGGACATTATTATTGCGCCGACAGCTGGCGGCGGGCTTATGCCATAACCTGCCAGCACCCCGGCTGCCAGCGGTATTGCCACCATATTGTAGCCGGTTGCCCACCATAAGTTTTGAACCATTTTGGCGTAGGTTTTTCTGGAAATGTCTATGGTTTTAACCACGTCGCGGGGGTCGTTTCGGACAAGGATTATGTCGGCGCTTTCCATCGCCACATCTGTTCCGGCGCCTATGGCTATGCCAACATCTGCGGTAACAAGCGCCGGGGCGTCGTTAATGCCGTCGCCTACCATGGCGACGCGGTAGCCCTCTTCTCTCAACAGCCTTATTTTCTCCGCCTTTTTGTCGGGCGAAGCTTTGGCGAAAAAGTTGTCTATGCCGAGTTCTTTGGCAACCCAGCTGGCAACCTCTTCCGAGTCGCCGGTAAGCATGTAAACCTTCACGCCTCTCTTCTTGAGTTCCCTAACAGCCTCGTAGGACTCGGCCTTAATCATGTCAGCCAACGCCAATGCACCGGCAAGCTTGCCATCCACAACCACAAAAACAACGGTTTTACCTTGCCTTTGCAGCTCCGCTATTTTTGGGTCGCTGACGCTTACCCCCAGTTCATCTAGAAGGTTTACGCCTCCAACATAAACTTCGTTCTTCCCAACCCTGCTGTGGGCGCCCCGTCCAGGTAGGGCTTTGAATTCCTTGGCTTGGGGAATTTTGACACCCTTGTTTTTGGCATGCTCCACTATGGCCTTTGCAATAACATGCTCTGAATTGAGTTCAACGGCGGCGGCTAAACCCAGAAGCCTATGTTCGGGCAAATATGCAACAATGTCGGTTACGCCGAACCTGCCCACCGTTAAAGTGCCAGTTTTATCGAAAATCACCACGTCTACATCTTTAACCATCTCAAAGGCGCGTCTATCCCTTATGAGGATGCCGCTACTTGCGGTTATTGAAGTGGAAATTGCCACGACAAGCGGTATCGCCAAGCCAAGCGCGTGAGGACATGCAATAACAAGCACTGTAACAGACCTTTCGAGAGCCACGTCCGAACCAGCGAGGAAACTCCATGCTATGAAGGAGGTTATTCCAGCTGCAAGCGCCACGTAGAAGAGCATGGCTGCAGCCCTGTTCGCTAAGTCCTGCGTTCTTGAGCGGCTTTCCTGGGCTTGTTTAACAAGCTTTATGACTTGCGACAGATAGGTTTCTTCGCCTGTCCGCTCAATCCGCACTTTTAGCATGCCCTCGCCGTTTATGGCTCCGCCCACCACTCTGTCGCCGACTGTTTTGCCTATGGGTTTCGACTCCCCCGTCAGCAAAGCCTCATTAACGGAGGATTCACCCTCAATGACAACGCCGTCTGATGGAATCTTCTCGCCGGGGCGAACAAGCACAACATCACCCTTCTGCAGTTGATCCGTAGGCACATCTATGATTTCGCCATTTTTGATTAGATGGGCTGTGGTGGGCATTATACGGACAAGCTCCTCCAGCGCCATAGAGGCACCCATAACGCTTTTGGCTTCAACCCAATGGCCCAATAGCATAACATCAATTAGGGTTGCAAGCTCCCAGTAGAAGTCTTTCCCGCTGAAGGCGAAGACTGTTCCAAGCGAGTAGAACATGGCTACGGAAATAGCCATGCCGATAAGCGTCATCATACCAGGTTGCTTAGCTTTAACTTCACCTGCCAAGCCCTTAAGGAAGGGCCAGCCGCCATAAACATAGACCATCAGAGATAACAATGAGAGAATTTCCTTTTGGAAGGGAATTTTAAGCCATTCAAGGCCAAACCACATCTGAATCATTTCGGACAAAAGCAGAATGGGCACCGTTAAAGCCAGCGAAACCAAAAACCTTCGTTTAAACTCCCGAACATGGTGGGCGTGGTGCTTGTGATGATTATCAGACAGACTTTCACCCTCTTTAGCCTTTAAGCCTCTCAAGGATTATTGCCGGGCAGATTTTCTTAATACCCTCTATTGGCCCAATTTTTTCGGATATGAGCCTCGTTAGCTCCCGGCCGTCTTTGGTCCAGATTTCCGTCATTATCATGTGGTCACCGGTGGATGTGGCCACACAGCGGATTTCCTTGAACTCGCAGAGTTTTTGGGCAACCTCCAAAAGCTTTGACGGATCCACATCTATGCCAACAATCGCAACGGTGTTTAAGCCTATTTTCGCCGGATCTATCTCGACTGTGAACCTTTTTATCACACCCTTTTCTTTTAGGGCTTGAACCCTCTTACGGACTGTTGACTCGCTTAGCCTAAGCTTTTGGGCTATCTCCAGGAATGGAAGTCTTCCATCCTCTTGCAGAAGCTTTAGGATTTTCTGGTCTATTTCGTCTATTTCCGCATTTTTCTTTATCATTTTTCGCACCATTTTATACGATTTTAGCCGAATTTTGCACGAAAAGTATATATGCTTTGGAAGATAAAAAGATTATGGTGTGCGAAAATCGAGGAGGAATGTAGGAAATGGAAAAAATTGAAGAGGAGAAAAAGCCGCTCTTAAGCCTCGGTGAGGTGGTTCCAGACTTCGAGGCGGTGACAACTCACGGCAAGATTAGGCTTTCAGACTTCAAGGGAAAATGGGTCATACTTTTCTCGCATCCAGCTGACTTCACACCTGTCTGCACAACGGAGTTTGTGGCTTTCGCTCAAATCTATCCGGAACTTGCTAAACGCAACGTCCAGCTTATAGGTTTGAGCATTGACAGCATCTACTCTCACATCGCATGGGTTAGAACCATCAAGGAAAAGTTTGGCATAACAATACCATTCCCGGTGATCGCTGACTTAGACATGAAGGTTGCCAACTTGTTTGGTATGATACACCCAAAGCAGAGCACAACAGCGGCGGTTCGCTGTGTCTTCGTAATAGACCCGGAAATGAAGCTTCGGGCAATGATATATTATCCGTTGAATGTTGGAAGAAACATGGATGAGATTTTGAGGCTAATCGATGCTTTGCAGACGGCTGACAAGTATAAGGTGGCTTTGCCAGCCAACTGGAGACCCGGCGATCCAGTGATAGTGCCGCCACCCACAACTCAAGAGGATGCTGAAAAACGTTTGCAGGAAGCCGCCCAACAAGGCTACGAGTGTGTTGACTGGTTCCTATGCAGGAAAAAGCTTCCATAGGGGTGAGCGTGTTGGTGCAGAAACTTAATTCCACAGCCAAACTTGTCAAGGGCATGCAGATAGCTGTTGACAACAGTAGGGCTCACAGTGTTTTGCTTGACCTGCCACCCGAACTTGGAACAAATATGGGACCCACAGCTCTTGAGCTATGTGTAATGAGCTACGCGGGCTGCTTTACAACGATTTTCGCGTTAATGGCTAAAAAGATGCATGTTCCATTAAAAGACCTGGAAGTTAAACTTGAAGCCGTAAAATCCGACGAAGCTGGAACAGTGACGGAGGCAGCCTTCAATATTCTGGTGAAGACTGACGCTCCAGAGGAGACTGTCCAGAGAATCTTTAAGTTAACGGTGGAAAACTGCCCGGTTGGCAAGCTCTTCGAAAAGGCTGGCGTCAAAGTCAGCTACAACATCAAAATGGAAAAATAAGGGCGAGTGGTGTATTTTGGTAAAGTGGGAATGTTTTATTTGCGGGTACATCTACGATCCAGCAGTTGGAGATCCGGAGCACGGCTTAAAACCTGGAACGCCCTTTGAGGCTTTACCCGAAAACTGGATCTGCCCAATTTGCGGGGCGCCAAAAGACCAATTTGTCAAGAAAGAGTAGTTTGGTGGAGGTGTTGTTTTGGAGCAGGCTAAACTGTATGTTTTGCCGCCGTTGCCTTACAGCTATGGAGATTTGCAGCCCTACATGTCTGAGGAGCAGCTGCGAATACATCATGCCAAACACCATCAAGCTTACGTTAACGGAGCGAACGCCATCCTCCAAAGATTGGATAAAACCCGCAAAGAAAACCTAGATATAGACGTTAAAGCCACGCTTAAGGAACTTTCATGGAATGTGGCTGGACATCTGTTGCATTCGCTGTTTTGGGGCAACCTAGCCCCGCCAAGCAAGGGCGGCGGGAAACCAAGCGGCAAACTCGCCGACAAAATCGCCGAAGAATTTGGAAACTTTGATCGTTTCAAGAAAGAGTTTTCGCAGGCAGCCATAAGTGTTGAAGGCTCCGGGTGGGCAGCCCTAACTTTGTGTAGGCAGACAGGTCGCCTAATGCTGATGCAGGTGGAAAAGCACAACGTAAACGTCTATCCAATGTTCCGCATCCTAATGGTTCTGGACGTTTTCGAACACGCCTACTACATAGACTACAAAAACGACAGAGCCAAGTTTGTCGAGGCTTTCTGGAACATCATCAACTGGGATGAAGTTGGCAGACGCCTAGAAGAAGCCCTAAAATTAGGCTGAGGGAAAACGGTGTCGAAAATTTTAATTCTCTATTACAGCAAGACCGGCAACACTGAAAAAATGGCTAAGGCTGTAGCTGAGGGCGCAAAGACAGTGCAAGGCATCGAAGTGGAATTAACCTACCACGTGACAGCGGAACAGTTAAAGGATTTTGACGCTATAATCGTTGGGACACCCACATATCACCACGACACAACCATTGACATTAAAAGGTTGTTTGAAGATGCAGCCACAAAAAACATAGACTTAAAAGGCAAAGTGGGTGCAGCTTTTGGGTCTTACGGTTGGAGCGGTGAGGCACCAAGGCTTATTCTCGAGATTATGAAGAACCGTTTTGGCATGGACGTGGTGGAACCCCCTCTCCTAGCAAAGTACGCGCCTGACCAAGCGATGCTTGAAAAATGCCGAGAATTTGGGCGAAGAATTGCTGAAAGGCTCACTCATAAATAAGTTGATGTGGCATATTTATGTGGAGTAAGAACCATGACCTCGAAGGATGAGCTTTTAAAATTCATTAGAAGACAGATAGAAGTGGAAAACGAAATTGTCGATTCGCTTAACGAGGCCTTGAAAAACATCGGCAACCCGTCGGTTAGAGGTGTTTTAAAGGGGATTTCGCTTGACTCTTTAAAGCATGCAGAAATGTACGACGCAGCTCTGAAGCTTTTAACCACAACCCAGCAGGCGCTTGCTCAAGAACATCTTGACAAGCAACGAAGTCTTGTGGAGAGACACATCTGCATCGAAGCTGAATTGATTAAGAAGATAAGCGATATACTGCCAACCGTTGAAAACAAGAAAGTTAAACTCCTTTTAACGGCTATATTAGCTGACGAAAAGAGACATCATGAACTCCTAAATGAGGTCTTGGAGATAATCGTCAGGGGCGAAACAATAACTGAAGAGGATTGGTGGGATGTTCTTTGGAAAAACGTGCCCTTCCATGGTGCACCTGGCGGATAACCTCTTCCAACCTCCATTTTTCTTTACATGAAAGTTTTAAATGAAGCATAAAAGAAACTAAAAAAGGAGGTGAACTTGATTGGTTTCTAAAAAGTTGTTGGAAATGTTAAACGATGCCGTAGCCAGAGAACTGCAGGTTTCAATCCAGTACATGTGGCAGCACGTCCAGTGGAGCGGAGTTAAAGGCTTCGCAATTCAAGAGGAACTCAAGAAAGTAGCCATAACTGAGATGAAGCATGCGGAAGCCATAGCCGAGAGACTTGTCTATTTGGGCGGGACACCTACAACAAAGCCTACCGAAATTTTTGTTGGAAAAACCCTCAAGGAAATGATTGAACGCGACATGAAGGACGAGGAGAATGCCATAAACCTTTACAAGGAAATAATTGCCCAAGCCCAGAAAGAGGGTGACATAACAACAGCCCACCTCTTCGAGGAAATCCTGGAGGACGAGGAGGAACACCACGACCTATTCACGACGCTGGCAGAAGAACTATAACCGTAAACCGCAAACCCGCCCCTTCCACCACTCTTTTAATGTTTTGGATGCAGTTCCAACACCAGCTAGCTAGAGGGGAAGGGTAGCGAAAATAAACTATGACTGTTGCCAGTTTCTATGCGAAAGCTTAATGAGTGCAAAAGATTATTCCGCATAAAAGGTGAACAAGCGCGTGTTGTCCCAGATTCCCATCAAAACCGAGAAAGTTTCAAAGAAGCTGCTGAACTGTGAAATTTTGAGGGTTGCCATAATCGCCGAATTGGACGCCATAAACCTCTACGAACAGCTGGCAGCAGCCACGGATAACGAGAAAATCAAAAAGGTGCTTTTGGAAGTTGCCAGAGAAGAGAAAACCCACGTCGGCGAGTTTCAAGCACTGCTCTTGGAAGAGGATAGGGAACAAGTTCAAGAACTGGAAAAGGGCCGAAAAGAAGTTGAGGAAATAGCCGAATAAACGATAGAAATGCTCACGTGGATTTTCAAGCAACAACCCTTTTATTTCTCAAAACACAACATGCTTGACACTGAGTGATGGAGGATGTCATGGCCGTACCTTATTAGACTCTTTATGCAGTTGCTTTTGATCAGCGCTAGGCCGGACTGGAGTTGGGGAATACGGGAGGGCTTAACCCTACTTTTCGCCATCGCCTTATTCCTCATCGAACTTGTCGTGCTGGCGGTTTTGCTCTACCTTGCAGGTTTAGTTGTAGTAGGCAGAAAACGTGCACTTTTCTCGGACGCCTTCATAATAGCGCTTCTTGGAACCGTGCTCTCAACACTCTTCGTAATCCTCCCGCTTCCAGGATTGATAACGCTTCTGCTCATTGCCATCACATGGCTGATACTGATAAAAAGGCTGTTTGAAACCGGTTGGCTCGGCGCCATCGCCGTGGGCATACTTGCCATAATAATTTACTTGGCAATCCTCATACTAGTGGCCTTTGTTGCGGGACTTCTCGGCTGGATAATCAGGGTTTTTACTATACCGCTTTAGAGCGACGACGAGGTTCAATAATTGCAGGAAACCAAGAAACGTACATTTTTGCTTGGTTTAGCCTTCCTGGCTTTATTACTTCTTTCATCCTTTGAAAACACCATCTTCTTTAACCTCTTGCTAGGTAGAATTCTAAGAAACCAGTTTCTGGCTGTTGGAATGCTTTTTCTACATAATGTCCTTGTTGTTTCTATAATCCTTTTGGGAATGAACTTTTATGTCAGCCTTGTTAGGGCGGGATTTTTTGAAAGAGAGGGAAGATACGCTAACATTGTTTTGGAACATCCGGGAACCTTTGCCCTAATTTTCACGGGAGTAATTGTTTTCTTGAGCATACTGCGGGGTTGCATCTCGATTTATGGCGGAGTTAGCCTTGAAACATTACCAACAATTCTGCTTATAAGCACGCCCGTCGGATTAGTGGAAGGCTACGGCATCTACATAACAATAAAGAAGACGCTTAGCCAAACACTCGCGACAAAAGATTTAATCACCATTTACGGCATTTTCTTAGTTGCTGCCCTGCTAGAGGTAGCCTTCATAAACGCCTTAATCATAGTTTTAAAGATGTCAGCTTGAAACAGCAACCGCACCCTCAGTTTCCCGCAGTTCAATGCTCAACTCTCTTATCAACCTTCTAAGTTTAGGACTTAGTCTAACCGGGTATTTGGCAACACCTCGGAGACGCTTGTATTTGTCCGGAAGCCTAGCAAGATTATCTAAAGCCCTTTTTCGAATTTCCTCAAGGGAGGGCAAGTCATAGACGATTTTGCCTTTTTCCATAACCTTAACCAGTAGCGGTTCACCAGCAACATCCTCGCCTTCGAGGGCTATGACATCCTTCACAAAGTTGCCTTTTTCGTCAGTGAACCTGTAGACTTGTTTTCTTCCGGGCAGTGTGGCTTTTCCCTCGCTGAGCTTCATTATGGGAACGAATTCGCCTTTTTCGTTGGCTTTTTCACAAAGCTTGTAGATTATATCCACGTAGGGTCTGTCGGCTGAGGTCCCCATCTTGGTGCCGACTCCGAAAGCGTCAATCTTCGCCCCCTTGTTTAAAAGCTCCTCTATACGGTATTCGTCTAGGTCTCCGCTGGCGAAGATTTGCACGTAATCAAGCCCATTTTCATCCAGCAGCCTTCTAACTTCACGGCTTATCGCCACCAGGTCGCCGCTGTCAATCCGCACGCCTCGAAGCCTAAAGCCCTGCCTTTCAAGTTCCTTTGCGACTTTTATGGCGTTTAATGCGCCTTTGATGTTGTCGAAAGTGTCTATGAGCAGTGTGGATTTGTCTGGGAATGTTCTGGCAAACGCCCTGAAAGACTCAAGTTCGTTGCTGAAAAACATGACGAAGGAGTGCGCCATGGTCCCAAAAACGGGTATGCCATAAACCATGCCTGCGAGAACATTTGAGGTGCCGCTGCATCCGGCTATGTAGCTTGCCCTTGCAACCTTCATGCCAGCGTCGGTTCCGTGCTCCCGTCTTAAGCCAAACTCGATAACAGGTCTTCCCTTAGCAGCGTAAACAACCCTAGAAGCCTTGGTGGCGATAGTCGTCTGCAAGTTAATAGTATTTAATAGGAAAGTTTCTATTAATTGCGCCTCGATTATTGGAGCTGTAACCCTAATTAGTGGCTCATTCGGAAAAACAACGGTGCCCTCCGGGATAGCCCAGACGTCCCCGCTGAAGCGAAAATTTCTTAAATAGTCAAGAAACGCGTCTTTAAACCCCAAACTTTTAAGGTATTTTATGTGTTCCTCAGTGAAATGCATTTTTTCGAGAAATAGCAGAGCTTGCTCCAAGCCGGCAAAGAGGAAGTATGAGCGATTCGGCGGCAGACGCCTAATGAAGAGGTCAAAGGTGGCTGGCTCAAACTTTTTGTGGTCGAAATAGCTGGCGCACATGGTGAGTTCATATAGGTCTGTGAGCATGCTCATGTTCTCCTCATCCACAAAGCCCAACATGCCCCTCATAGGCTTTCACCATGCAACGGCCTAATTATTATTCCTTCCCCTAACCCGGGAATGGACATGTCTTGGTTGGGCAGCCTCCAGCGTATTCGGATTCTGCCGCCACAAAGGTTTTCTCCGGAGTTTTCACCTCGCCAATGTAGAGCACTTGCTCCGGTCTGCTTCCATACCGGAACACGGTTATGCCTTTACACTTTAACCGCCAAGCAAGCTCAAACACTTTCCGAACATCTTCAACGGTTGCCTCAAAAGGCATGTTCACAGTCTTTGAAACGGCGTTATCCGTATATTTCTGGAAGGCAGCCTGCATGCGCACATGCCACTCGGGAGCAATGTCCAAAGCCGTGACAAAAACCTTCTTCACGTCCTCCGGAACTCTGTCAATTTTCTGCACAGAGCCCGTTTTGGCTATTTCCTCAAGAAGCTTAGCATCATAGAACCCCCTTTCCTTGGCGACCATTTCGAACAGCGGATTAGTCTCAAAAAGCCTTGTGCCATCTAGAACCTTCCTTATGAAGGATATGGCGAACAGCGGCTCGATGCCGGAAGAGCAGCCGGCGATGATGCTTATGCTGCCGGTTGGCGCAATAGTGGTTACGGTGGCGTTTCGCATAGCCCTATACTTGTCCTTCCAGATGCTCTTGTCAAAGTTCGGAAACGAGCCGCGTTTCTCCGCAATCTCCTCCGACTTCTTATGAGCCTCCTTGTCTATGAAGCGCATAACCTTTTCAGCAAGCTCCAATGCCTGCTCGGAATTATAGGGTATTCCAAGTTTTATTAGCATGTCTGCAAAACCCATAACGCCTAAGCCTATCTTCCGATTTGCCTTAGTCATCCGCTCAATCTCTCTAAGCGGATACTTGTTAGCGTCAATGACATTATCCAAAAAGTGGACAGCGTTCCGCACCGTCTCCCTAAGCTTTTCCCAATTGATCTTCCCATCTTCAACCATGCGGGAAAGATTTATTGAGCCAAGATTACACGACTCATAGGGCAGAAGGGGCTGCTCACCACACGGGTTTGTCGCTTCTATCCGTCCAAGCTCCGGTGTTGGATTATGCCTATTAATCTCGTCAATAAACAAGACGCCGGGATCGCCGCTTGCCCAAGCAGACCGCGCCACTAAATCCCAAACTTCCCGGGCTTTAAGCTTGCGAGTCCTCTCCCTGTTTCTGGGGTTGATAAGCCAGTATTCACCATCCTCCTCAACTGCCTTCATAAAATCATCAGTCACAGCCACTGAAATGTTAAAGTTCTGCAGGAAACCCGGCTGAAGCTTGGCCGTAATAAACTCTAAAATGTCCGGGTGGTCAACACGCAGAACCCCCATCATAGCACCCCTTCGCCTCCCACCAGCCTTTATGACCTCCGTGGCGACGTCAAAAACCCTCATGAAGCTTACGGGGCCGGATGCCACGCCCTTCGTGGACATAACTATGTCTCCTTTAGGCCTAAGCCTTGAAAAGTCGAAGCCCACCCCGCCGCCGCTTTTCTCGATTAAAGCCATATTCTTCACAGCAGTGAAAATACTGTCCAGAGAGTCTTCCACCGGCAGCACAAAACATGCAGACAGTTGTCCAAGCTTTGTCCCAGCATTAAAAAGCGTCGGCGAATTCGGCAGAAATTCAAGCCTTGCCATCATCCTATAAAAGACTTCCTCGCTTTCCCTAGGATCTTCACCATATTTTCTGTCAACCCTCGCTATTGCCCTAGCAACTCTGCGGAACATCTGCGCCGGAGTCTCGATAATACGTTCATTTTCATCCTTCAATAAGTAGCGTCTCTTCAAGACTTCAAGGGCGTTCACCGTCAACTTCGGCTCTTCAATTCCAAGCTGAGACTTAAGCCGCCTTATCTCCGCCTTCCTCTCCCTATAAGCCTGATACTCAGCCGCCACTTCTTCGAAGCCGTTTCGCTTCAAAACCTCTATAACGGCGTCCTGCGCGTCCTCAACGGATGGAATCTGCGCCCTAAATCTCTCCTCAAGAAGGCTTACAACTTCCCGGGTTAGCTTTTCAGCTTTTTTCCCGTTTTCAAGCTTCACAGCCACAAAAGCCCGGTGAATGGCGTTTCTGATCCTCTCAGGGTTAAAGTCAACTATACGGCCGTCTCTTTTCCTAATTTTGGTTATTGGCATAGCCTTTCAATAGAAAAGGGAACCCTTTAGAATATAAAGCATGTTCTAACGCATAGTATTAAATAACCGCAGCATCACTGATTTTATAGCAAACAAGCCAGAAGGCTAATGAATGATTTCATACGCCGTGAAACGGGTGCTGCGCTCATTTGGGCTCTTCGCTGCATTATTTCTAGGCGTGGCACTTGCCACCGCATTCTTTGCGGGCATAAACATAGGTGCAGATGCAACGGCGGCGGCTACCCTCCGCCAACAGTTAAAACGTGTCCCTGTCGATATAACAGTGTACAGCCCCTCCACGGTAGGTTCCGAAGTTTGGGAAGGTGCGGCGAAATCCATTAGAAAAATCGTGGAGATAGTGGGGGTCGAAGTTATTTCAAGAGCAGTATTGAGGAGTATTGTTGACGAGAACTATATCACAATAAAGGTTGCTGCCATCTCCAATACGTCAATGATTTACGATGAATTAACTGTGGTGAGAGGCATCGACATACTTGGAACAAATGAAACCTATGTTTGGGTTGGCTCCAAAGCCGCCGATAAAGTGGCACTAAACGACGTAATAACCTTGAACTTTACATACCTTTCATACCAGTACCCGCGGGAACCCGAGGAAAAAAGCTTCGCCGTCCTGCCCCTCAAAGTTGTGGGTTTCGTGGAACTCAGCGATAAAGCGTATTCCGTGGCCGTAGGCGCCTGGGACACCATAAAGATAATGCAGATCATCATAGGAGAAACCGACGCTACCTTCTCCGAAGATCTTCTCCTTATCACCAGCTGGGAAAAAACGTTTGCAAAAGTTTTGGACAGCATTCCTAGAGGTGAAAGCGTTTACTCTATTTCAACGCAAATCCTCGTCTATATAGATAGGGATAAACTCGTTAATCCATGGGATGTTCAAGCCTCCATGGAGGCTGTTGCAGGAGTAACCAGGCAAGTGAACGAAGCCATCGCCGGCTACGGCATGTACGCAAACAACAATTTGGGATCGGTCCTCGTGTTGTACCAGTTTACCAGCATGGCTATGCGTTTCATGTTTATCGTTGTGGCAATTCCAGTCTTTTTTGTTGCTTGGTATGTAGGAACAACCGTTTCGGACGTCTCATACAATCTGCGGAGACGCGAGATCGGCTTGCTCTTAACCAAGGGCTTCTCAGACTCCCAAATTTTTAGACTGTTTCTAATGGAATCCATCATGATAGGAGTTATTGGTGGACTTGTGGGCATTGGACTTGGCTCCCTTCTAAGCCCCCTCTTCATCGGTGCAGTAGAGGAAACCGAGGGATTTGCAATGACCCTAAGCACGGAAGTCATAACCATAACGTTGATTTTCAGTTTAGCCCTAACACTTCTTTCCACTTTTCGCCCATCCCGGAGGGCTGCAAAACTCCCGGTGGTGGAAGCCTTAAGGGAATACTCGTACATCGAGGAGGTTAAACCCTACAAACAGCGTCTGCCATGGATCGCCTTCATCCTTGGACTATATAAGATCGTCATGTTTCTTTTTGGTATAGGCTCCCTCCAATCAGTCATTAGGCAGCCGCCCTTCACAAACATATTTCTTCTGATCCTTCTGCGTATATGGATGGTCATAGACGCTGTTCTAATCTACATTGGCCCATTACTCTTCTTCTGGGGCTTCACCAAAATATTCATCCGCGGCTCCCTGAAGTTCCAAGAACTTGTAGCCCGCGCAGCGAAGTTTTTGGGTGATTTGGGAACTTTAGCCACGAAAAATGTTCAAAGAAACCCTGTCAGGGCGGCTTCAATAGCTTTCCTCGTCGCCTTAATCGTTGGCTACAGCTTCCAAGTTATAGGAGGAGTCGCCAGCAGCCAAGACTACAATATTCGCAGAATTAAAGCCGACGTGAGTGCAGACGTAAACGTTCAACTAAGCCAAACAGCCAACCTTACAGAAGCCCTAAAAGCCATAAAAAACATGCCGGAAGTCATGTCTACAACCGTTCAATACACTCTCAGCGGATCGTTCCCGGGAGAAACATACTCGGGGACAATTATCGCCATAGACCCGGAAACATGGCCTGCAACAGCCTATTTTGAGGAAGACTGGTTCAGCGGCAGAAGCGCAGCAGAAGCCCTACAAGCAATGAAATCAAAAAATCAAACAATCATTCTCGAGGTGAACGTGGCGTCGCGTCTAAAAAAGAAGGTTGGAGACACTGTAACCGTCACTATTGGGTATACAACATTGAGGTTGGAGGTCGTCGGGTTCTTTGGACGCGAACTTCCACCGGAATATTTATGGCGGGCTTTCCCATCCTACATTCCGGTGAAACTTTATGAGTCGCTTAACTTGGGTTGGCAGTCTCCTACAACCACCATTCTGGTTAAGTTGAGAGCTGAGGCCGACGGGAGAAAGGTGGCTTCTGAGATTCGAAAGATCAATGGTGTTAACTCTGTACGCTCTGCGGCCGAGGAATTGGAAGCTCTTCAAAGCAACCTTATGCTTGTCGGACCATTACATATTCAACGGTTGGGTGTTGTCTTTTCGATATTGGCGGCCTCTGTTGCTGTAGGCCTTGCAACCCTTGTAAGCCTTCAAGAGCGAAAGAAAGAGGCATCCATAATGTGGGCGCGGGGATTATCCTTTAAACAGCTTTTGGTCACGCTGCTTACAGAGAATATGGCAATAGTCACTTTTGCCGTTATTTTGGGCGCGATGGTGGGGCTTATTGCGGTGCATGGCAATATAGCAGCTTCTAACGCTATGCTTACTTACACTCTCGTCAAGTACAGGATGGTCTTTCCCATGGATGCAACAATTCTCCTAGTTTCATGCTTAATTTTGGTGTTCGCTTCAACCGTAATTCCCACAATCCTGCTCACGAGGAGATACATTTCAAAGGTTGAAAGGATCGTGAGAATTTGAAGGGAATGAAGGTGATAGTCAAAGACTTAATCAAGATCTATAGGCTTGGAAACGTGGAGGTTCAAGCCCTCAGAGGGCTAAGCATGGAAGTCAATGAGGGCGAAATGGTTTCTGTCATAGGCCCCAGCGGAAGCGGAAAAACAACCTTGCTGAACATTATAGGGGGATTGGACCAAGCCACTGGAGGCTACGTGCAAGTCGGCGACATTGTGGTCACGGCGCTGCATCCATCCCAGCTTGTTGAATACAGACGTCGAATTGTGGGGCACATTTTTCAAACCCTAAACTTGATACCAACTTTAACGGCGGCGGAAAACGTGGAGCTTCCAATGATAGCCTTGGGTGTTCCAAGAAGCAAGAGAACTCAGCGAGTCAAGGAGCTCCTTGAGATAGTTGGGTTAACCGAAAGAGCAAACCACAAGCCAGACGAGTTAAGTGGTGGGGAACAACAGCGAGTAGCCATAGCCGCAGCCTTAGCAAACGACCCGCCACTGATACTGGCTGATGAGCCCACAGGCGAATTGGACACCGTTAACGCGAAGATAGTTGTTAACTATCTATCAAAAGTCAGCAGAGAACTGGGTAAAACTGTGATCATGGTGACCCACGATCCGAGTGTTGCAAGAGCGGCGGATCGCATACTGCGAATTGAAGATGGAGTGATAAAGATGGCTTTGACGCCTTCGGAGGTTATGGCTGAGGAAAGGGCTGTTTCCTACATAGACCAGTTAAGGGCTCGCATAGCGGAAATAGACCGTCAGCTCACCCAGCTGGATGATGACTTCAAGGCTGGAAAGATAAGCGGGGACGAATACGTAGCGAAAAGGCAAAGCCTAAAACAGGTGAAGGAGAGTCTCCGCGAGGAACTCCACAGAATGGGCATAGTCTCATAGATGTATCGCTATTCCACAACCGTTTCAACGTTGATTTTAACACCCCTGCTGTTTAATTCGGCCACGATCCGCTGGTAGATTTCTCTGTCCATGCCGAGCCTCTCTGGGGGCACCACCCCCTTGAGGCGAATAACCCCTTCTAAAACCAGTTTTGCAACGGCTGATGCCGTGTATGCTGTTGTTCTAGCCATCGCCGTTACCCCGCTTTTCTCATCATAAAAGTCGACTAAGGTGTAGGTATGTCGCACCCTTGCAGATTTCTTTAAGCCGTGAACATCAACCCTTAAAGCCACAACATCCTTGACATCAGGTTTACAGAGTTTTCTCTCCAAAAGCTTTGCCGTAAGCTTTTTGGGTTGCAGGCTGACTCCATTCACATCAACTTCCTCAGAGCTGAAAAAGCCCAGCTCCTTCAGCAACCTTACTTTTTCGGCATGCCCGAGGTAGCGCAGCGTCTTCTCCCACATTTCCTTAACATGTCGTATGGTATAAAGCAATGTTCTAAGGCCGTCTGTGTAGAAGGCTTCCAGTTTCCCTATTCCGGGAAAATCCACTGTTTCGAGGCCGCTTAAAGCTTCAACCTCGATTACTTCGCCGTTTTCAACAATTTTAGCGTTTGAAGTGTATTCTTCTATGAGGCTTTCAGGCGACCAAGTGATGACATAGCCTAGGGGCGGTATGGGTTTATCCGGAAGACCTCCCACAAAAATGTGAACCTTCTCTACGGCGTCGAGTTCCGCGGCAGCTCGCCCAACGAGAAGGTTACTTATGCCGGGCGCTAAACCGCAATGGGGAATTATGGTTACATTCACCTTTAAAGCTTCTTCATGGAGGGTTAATGGATTTTCAGGCATGTAGGAGACATCCACTAGGTTTTTACGGGCTTGGATGCATGCCTCCATAAGGTGGAAGCCAAACCTAGGTGGAAGAAAGCCTAAGGCTAAATCAAAATCCCTCAACGTTTCCACAAGCTTGCTTCGCTCCGCAACGTCCAATTTTATCCATGAGAGATTTGCCTTTCCAATTTTCTCCACGATCCGCTCGGCAGCCACAGGGTTTGAGTCAGCGACAACAATGTCCGCATCGCTTAACGTGCGTGCAAGGTCTTCCGCCGCTGCTGAACCCATCCTACCGCAGCCAATCAGAAGCACTCGCATAAATCAGAAACCCTCTCCGAAGTCATTAAAGCTTTTCCGAAGCCCATGATTATGGATTCGGAATTTGAAAATTTTATATATGGCCGTTGTCATTGTAGTGTTGAGCGTCATGGCGGATATCTGTCCAATATGTGGGCTTCCTAGGGACTTATGCGTCTGCGGTGAGATAGAGAAAGAGCAACAGCGAATCCGTATAAGATTTGAAACAAGAAAGTTTGGCAGACCAACAACTATAGTGGAGGGCATAAACGACAAAGAGACGGATCTCGGGAGCTTGGCGCAAAAACTTAAAAGCTTTTGCGCCTGTGGTGGAACAGCCAAAAATGGGCAAATAATTCTCCAAGGTGATCATCGAGAAAAAGTTCGACAATACCTCATTAAGCTTGGATATCCAGAGGAAAACATAGAAGTCCAGTAAAACATCAGAGATGGCAATTCATGGGAATCCTACAAAACATGCTTGAAGTATTCAAGACTTTAAAGCACCGTGGGCCATCCAAAATTTATTGTCCACGATGTGGCAGCCCAAAAATACGTTTATTCAGCAGCCTAAATTATTGGCTTACACCCAAAAAATATTTTTGCGAGGACTGCGGCTACACTGGACCAATAGTTATGGAACTTGAAGAAAACAAGGAGCCGGTTGAAAAAGGCTAGTCTGGCAGCTCAAGGTTCAACTGTTTCTTTAAGGTCTTGTAGCGGTTGCGCACTGTAACCTCGGTGACACCAGCAGCCTCTGCAATATCCTTTTGGGTTTTCTTTTCGTTGTTCATTAGGCACGCAATGTAAAGCGCTGCGGCAGCTAAACCCATGGGGTCTTTGCCAGCTGCAGCCCTCCGCTGTTTAGCCTCCCTAAGGATTTGTATGGCAAGCCCTTGAGTCTTGCCGGAGATCCCTGTTTTCTCGGCGATTTTAGAAACGTATGTTAGTGGGTCGGCTATGGGCATTTGCACATCCAACTCGCGGAGCAGAAGCCTATAGCATCGGGCAACATCCTTTTTGTCCACGAGGCTGGCTTCAGCTATTTCCCGCAGTGTTCGCGGAGTCCCACTTCCACGGCAAGCCGCATACAGGGCGGCTGCAGCTATGGCGGCTATTGACCGGCCTCTCACGAGACCTTTGTCAAGGGCTTTACGGTATATGACTGCCGCCTTCTCCTTAACAGCTGGTGGAACATAAACCTTGTCGGATAGACGGTCAAGCTCAGCCATGGCCTGCGCCAGGTTGCGGTCTATTGAGGAGTGTACTCTTGAGCGTATTTGCCACTTCCTCAAACGCCACATCTGCAAACGCGTCGAAAGAGGAAGCTTCCTTCCAAAGGCGTCGCGGTCCACCTGGCTTATAGCTGTTGAAAGCCCCTTGTCGTGAACAGAGTAGGATGTTGGAACACCCACACGGCTTCTTGAAGCCTTCTCCTCTTGTGTGAAAGCCCGCCACTCCGGCCCCTTGTCCATCATCTGCTCGTGTAGGACGAGTCCACATTCTCCGCAAACAGTCTCTCCAGTATCATAGTCGTGAATAAGGTTTGGGCTACCACATTCTGGGCACTTGTCGGCCAAACGTGGATGGGTTTTGGCTTCTTGTTCGCTCATTTCTCACCACCTCTATGCCGCGGCAGAACCGTCGTCCCCTCATTTTCCTCATCAAATCGGATTAGAAGACAGCCATCCGGCCCGCGTGCTAACTCAGATGAAATGTTTTGATATATAAATTTTACGGTTCAAACCAGAATATCACTCTCACAAATTTTGAATACTAATATAGGCTATTGATTTAATGTGAAGCAGCAGTGGCAGCGGCAAATATTACGGTAAGACTCCCAGAAAAAGTCAGGAGAGCCCTTGAAAAGATAGTTAGGGAGCTGACGGCCAGAGAGGATGTTTACGGCTTAGGATTGTTTGGAAGCTGGAGTAGAGGAGACGCAGCGGCTACAAGCGATGTTGACCTCCTCATTTTAACAAAAAGCGACATTCCAGAAGAATATGTGGAAAGGATTGTGGCGGATGGCCTAATGATAGACTTGAATTTTATCCCCATGAAATGGGTTCAAGGTCCATTACCGTCGGAGTTGGACCAGAAACTCTTTGAAGCCCAAATTCTCTATGACAGAGATTGGACGCTGACAAACATCAAGATGTTGATGGTGAAAACCTACAGTTCGCCTGAAAGGGTGGACATTCGAACAAACGCCCATGCAGTGGAAGCAGACATTCATCTAAGCAGAGCCACTTCAGCCCTATCTAAAGGAGATAATCTAAGCGCGTGGCTCTTCGCCTCCACAGCCCTAGAAAACGTTCTAAAAATACTGTTGGAGATAGCGCTTCAGCCAATTTCAAGCAGCCACTTCATAGAGAAAGCTGAAGCAGCAACAGAAAAGCTCGGATTAAGAGAAGTGTTTGCGGACTACATGGAAACAACAGGACTCTATGCTGCTAACAAGTCGTTAGCGGAAGAGAAGATGAGGCTTTTCAAGTCATTGTGGGATGAAATGTATATTACGGTCAAACAGAACAGCCAAACAGTTGAAAAAGCCCATTTTAGGGCGAAAACCAGATTAAAATACTATTTTAATCCAGCTTTCATGCAAGGCGTCATATTAAGGACCACATCCATTATAAACGCCGAAAACTATGCGGAGGCCGTCCACTACTTAGAAAGCACATTCATTACCATGCTTGAAAATTATGCATGGCTAAAGTCCTCAATAGAAAAACAGCCCATAGACTATACAACCTTAGTGCATTCCATAGAAACCCTTGAAAGGGCAAATCCAAAAATCCACCAAGACACAGCGAAACTGCTTGGACTAGCCAACATTGACAAGACAAGGGCGCATATAATTGTTGAAAGAGCAAAGAAAGACATGGTTAGGCTGCGGAAAGAGAAGAAACATTTAATCAAAACCCACATACTTAAGAGTTAATGCAAAACAAGAAGCATAAGAAATAATACATAGCGCCCCTAAGACAACAGAAAACCTAAATTTTAGCACGGCTTAACCTTTTTAATGATAAAAATGGCGTATCTTCATAAAAGTTTCATAATATTTTTTGTCTGCGCCATGATTATTCCATTCATTATTTTATCCACTTTTCTCATAAAGGCTCAAACACCATCGACATTATGGAGCAAAACCTACCTTCCCGGAGAGGGATGCGCGTCATACAGACGGTGGATATGCAATAGCGGATACGAGTGGCAAAAAGTTCCTGCTTCTCAAAACTGATTCATCCGGCGAACTCCAATAGAACAGAACATATGGAGACGGTGTTGAATATGCATGTGCACATTGCATTATACAAACTAGCGACGGAGGATACGCGTTAGCTGGTCAAACAACGGTGACGCTTTCAATTTTATAAAGACTGATTCCCTCGGGAATGCGCAATGGAGCAAAGCCTTTGCAAAGCCGAACGCTTCCCTTCTTTGGATACAATCGCTCATTCAAACAGTCTATTTCACCGTGGTCTTAAACAACGGACCAGAACAATATGAAACAGCAAGTCCACCATCTAGATACACCTATATAACATTAGGGGCGTTAATAACAGGCATGAGCATCGTGATCAGCATAGTCTGTAAAAAATCTAAATAAACTTCCAAATTGACAAGATATAACAGTATCCAACAGGAAGCCCGGTGGTGTAGCGGACAAGCATAGCGGGCTTTGGACCCGCTGACGGGAGTTCGAATCTCCCCCGGGCTACCAAACTCACTTTTGCCACAAACACCGTTTCAAGGCCGAATAGCGGGCCCGCGGGGATTTGAACCCCGGTTCTCCGGCTCCGGAGGCTTGCGCACATCCATTCTCTTCATGGATGTTCGGCGCCTTAGTCCGTGCTGGGCTACGGGCCCACCCAGTGATATTTTGCATTGCTGAATTAATTGTTATCGGGGTTTGGCGGTTAGAGTTCTATAAGTTCCTCGTTTATCCACCACGCTTTTTTCTTACCAGACTTTTCGCCTGGATAGTACTCTATTATTGGCTGGCCAAGCTGTTCTCGAGAGTTTTTCATTATCCGTTTCAGCCTGTTTAAAACAAGCCAGCGGTTGGTTTTCAGATATTCAGCCAGTTCCGGAGTTGTGGCGCCCTTGTAGTGGATGAGGTAGTCCACTATTTTGTGGTCTAATTCGTCAAGGCAGAAGGCATGAGGATTTACTTTGCCCCTTTCATATGTGAGAAGCTCCAAGTCTGCAAGATACCTCTTTATTTGGGAGAATTCCACTTCAAGTCTTTCCAGCCTTTTCTCGATTTCGAGAATCTTGTCCGGTTTAGGTGTTCTTTGAAGCTTTTCAATTATGGCGTCCCTTATGAAATTACTTCTCTCACCCTCCGGGACCCTTAAGGCGAGTTCTTGATAAACCTCCTCTGGAATTTTGACGGATATAATCCTCAATTCGTTCATAACACTGTCGCCTGCTCAGATTAATGTTAACTGCTTTCTATTTCTTTAGGAAACTTTTTAAAAGCTAAGGGTTTCTAACCCTTTACCCGTAATCCGCTTGAATTAAAGTGGTATTTCATGACCAAGAAAACCACGATTTCCATAATAAAATGTGATGTGGGCTCTTTAGCAGGACACCATGTTGTTCCGAAACCCCTGCTGGACATAGCGAATAAAAACCTTAAAAGGGCCAAGGAAGAGGGCTTGATAAATAGCTATTACGTTTTCAATGTTGGAGATGACATGCAACTTTTAATGGTTCATGGGAGAGGTGAATCAAACCCAGAGATCCATCAGCTTGCATGGGACACCTTCCAAGAAGCCGCCCAAAAGGCTTTGAGGCTTAAGCTTTATGGAGCTGGACAAGACTTACTTAAAAACGCTTTCAGCGGAACCGTTCGAGGTCTCGGACCAGGCGTGGCGGAAATGGAAATTGAGGAGCGAAAATCAGATCCTATAGTGGTTTTTGCAGCGGATAAAACTTCGGCGGGAAGCTTTAATTTGCCGCTTTTCCGCATCTTCGCAGACCCGATGAACACAGCGGGGCTCGTGATAGACCCCAACATGGCTGGGGGATTCAAGTTTGAGGTTGTGGACGCCCAAGAGGGAAAGAAGGTTGTCCTTAAATGCCCAGAGGAAATGTATGAGCTTGTGGCGTTAATCGGCACTGTTGAACGCTATATAATCTCAAGGGTTTGGCGAGCGAGAGACGACTTAATATGCGCCTCCAGCAGTGTGACAAAGCTTTCGCTTATAGCGGGGAAATATGTTGGAAAAGACGACCCTGTCATGATTGTTCGGGCTCAGCATGGCTTGCCGGCCGTTGGCGAAATTCTAGCGCCTTTCATGCACACCTATCTTGTGGCAGGTTGGATGCGGGGAAGCCACTGGGGTCCAATAATGCCCGTTGGATTAAAGGATGCCCGGTGCACGCTCTTTGATGGTCCTCCAAGGCTTGTAGCTTTGGGTTTCCAGGTTTCAGATGGAGCTATAGCAAGCGATGATGAAGGCAAACCCTTGATAGCAGACCTATTTGAGGACCCAGCCTTTGAACCAGCAAGAAAGGAAGCTATGAAACTTGCCGCCATGCTTAGGCGTATGGGGGAGTTTGAACCAGCCCGCCTAAGCGTTGAATCTATGGAATATACAACTCTGCCACAGGTCATTGAGAAGCTTAAAGAGAGGTTCACGCCCATCTAGGCTGGGCTGAAGCCCGCCTTATTTTGGCAAGCTCTTCACATCGATTCTTCACAACTTCGTAGAGCTTTTTCCGCAGCTCTTCATCTGAAAGTTTTCGCTCCCTGATTACGGCAATTTTCCTAGCCAGTTCCGCATCGCCCATCCCATTAAACCATGCTTCGAAGTCTCCACGGTAAAGGTGAAACTTTATGGAAGTAATGTCGATTTTTTGGATTTTCTCGCAGAAGTCTGTAAGGCTTGTGGCTGAGACGTTTAGGGGCTTTCCAATATCCAAGTAGAAGTGGAAAGCCTTTTCCATGGGCAGAGTTGCCAGTACCTGTTCGGCTTTTTCGCCGTTGATTTCCGGCAAGCCTAGGGCTTCCCGGCCCTTCCTTGTTATGGTGTAGTATCCCTTCCCAAAGGTTTCCAAGTAGCCCATTTTCGTTAAGCCTATCATGTGCATCATCACTGTGGGGAAGCTTAAGCCTATTTCTGAGGCTACTTCCATGGGTTTGGCTGGCTTACCGAACATCCAAACAGTTTCGAGAACAAGCTTTTTGACTGGAGATAGACTCACCTTAACATCCTCAAGAGGCTTTATCTTTGGCTTCGAGGCTTTTCAAGCTTTCGCCTTCTACAATTGCAGGCAGAGTTGAATCTAATGTCAAACTAAATTTTAACAGCTCCAAACACCTTATAGAAGGGTAGCCCTAAATACACTTTGAAGGGTCAAAGCTTGCCCGTGGAAAGGCTTTCAACGGGGGTACCCGCCATCGACAAGATGCTTGCAGGCGGTATTCCCAGAGGATTTTGTGTGGCTGTAACAGGCGAACCCGGCACTGGAAAAACCATTTTATGCATCCATTTTATAGCACAGGGCATTGCTGATGGAGACAGATGTATCTATGTGACAACGGAGGAAAGCCGGGAATCCATAATAACGCAGGCTGGACAGTTTGGCTTTGACTTTGCCGGTGCCATAAGGGAGGGCAGGCTTGTTTTGATCGACGCCTTGATGGGGACGGAGGATCAGTGGACTATTAAGGCGTTAACCGTTGAGGAGCTTGTGAACAAGGTTATTGAGGCAAAAAAGGCTTTGGGTTATGGAAGAGCCCGCTTGGTGATTGATTCTCTTTCAGCTTTTTGGCTCGACAAACCTGCCATGGCACGGCGGCACTCCTACTTCGTTAAGAAAGTTCTGGCGAAGTGGGACTTCACAATTCTTGCAACTTCTCAGTATGCCATAACCACCTCAGAGGCTTTCGGCTGGGGCATTGAACACATTGCAGACGGCATAATAAGGTTTAGGCGCTTCGTCCGAAACGGTGTTTTGAGGCGTTATCTGCTCGTGGAGAAGATGCGGCAGACACCCCACAGCCTCCAAATGCATGAAATAACCATCGAACATGGAAAAGGGCTCGTAATCCTTGGACCGGTGGAGGAACGCAGAGAGGACATAGCCCTGCCAAGAAAGGTTATGGAGAAAATCCAAAAGGCGGCGGAGAAGAGGGAACTTGAGCAGCCTGAGCTTAGCTCGTGAACACTATTCAAGGCTTGAGGTTCAAAGGGAAATAGTGGACTTCTGCTCTGGAAGGTGGGTTGCCGCCCACTGCACAAACGAGAAGGGCGAGCTTATTTTCAGAAGATACTTCAAGGGTAAACCACTAGCAGTTGACAGCCTAGACAATCTGCAGAAGCTTCTGGAAAAGATGAACTTTCGAGTAAGAACGTTTTACGCCTCAGCCAACAAGTATCGCTCAGTAAACAGCGCCAAAGATGTGCAGACGCTTTCCAATGTGATTCGTTGCACACCGACATGGGACGTGGACAGCGCCCTCCGAGACTGGCAGAAAACCGTAGCCGTTGCAAAGCAGATAATCGCCTTTCTCGAAAGTGAAAGCGTAAGGGAATCTGTCTACGTGAAGTGGTCCGGAAACGGCTGCCACATCCACATTCATGAAGGGGCTTTTTCAGAAAGCGTGTTGGGTAAGGCGCACCCGTTGGATTTAGCCTACGCCATTGTAGAGTACGTGAACCTTAACGTTCTGCCAAAATTTTCCGGAGAATTAAATGTTGAAGATATACGTGTCGAGAACAGAATGGATGCTGGAAGGGTTTTCACGTGCCCGCTAAGTTTGCACCGCGAATTGGATGTTGTGTGCGTTTGTTTAAAGCCAAACGAGCTTGACGAATTCTCCCCGGAATGGATTCAGCCCAACAGTTTTAGGCATAATCCAAAGTGGCGGGAGTTTAGAGAGGGAGAGGCTGATGAACTAGCCCTAAAAACCTACGAAATTGTGGGTAGCTACCCAGCGTCCCCAGCCGGTAAGAAGCGAAAAAGGAAAAGTCTTGACCAACAGATAATCGATTGGCTTAAAAGGTCCTAGTGGATCTCCGAAAACGTAAATAGGAAGCGGTGCATAAGCCTACAGAAGCCTTCAACTTTGGGAATCAACATGAAGATGGCTGTGCTTGTCTACGAGTTTCCGCCAAAAATAGTAGGTGGTTTAGGCACTTACGCCGCTGAAATCACTCGGAGATTCGTCCTAATGGATCATGACGTAACCGTTTTCACAATGAACGATGACGAGGGAAGCCTCCCAACGAGGGAAATTTGGCGTGGCATAGAGATTCACAGGCCGCTGCACATTGATATTTCGGATTCACTGCCAGATGTGGTAGCTGAAGACGTTAAAAAGTGGGGCAGAGGCATTCAGCTCTTCTCCAAAATCCTAGTTTATAATTACTTGAGCGCTGCAAAGCTAGTCAACGAGTTAATAGCCAAGGAAGGCTTCAAATTTGACATTGTAATAGCCCATGATTGGCTTTCAGTGATAGCGGGTATAACCATTAAAAAGGAGACAGGGTTGCCGCTGGTTTTCCATGTTCACTCGACGGAAAAGGGAAGAACCCTTGGAAACGGCTCAGAAGTTGTCAGCAACATTGAACTCCGCGGAGCCCAGGTTGCCGACATGATCATCACGGTTTCGTATGCCATGAAGGACGAGCTGATAAAACTTGGCTTTCCAAAAGACAAGATAGAAGTCTGCTATAACGGCGTTGACCCCGAGAAATATGATCCCCAAACAGTGAGCCAAGAGCAAATAGCCAAGATCAGGGATTTTTATGGGATAAAGCCCGAAGACCCAATGATCCTGTTCATCGGCAGACTGGTAGGCGTCAAAGGCGTTGACAAGCTTGTAATGGCCATGCCTTATGTGCTGCAGAAGATTCCAAACGCCAAACTCGTCATTGTTGGCGTTGGCGACTTACAAGACTACCTCGTCAATCTCGTAAAAATGATGAAGCTTCAAGACTCTGTAAAATTTAACTTCCAATTTCTGTCAGAGGAAGAGCGCATCCTCCACTATGCAGCCTGCGACGTGGCGGTTTTTCCAAGCCTCTACGAACCATTTGGGATAGTTGCACTAGAAGCCATGAGCATGGAACGCCCAGTGGTCGTGGGCGCCGCCGGCGTAAGCGGGATGCGGGAAATAGTCATTCCATGCGGTGAGGAGCAGTGCGGCTTTCACATAAACCCCAATAATCCAGCGGACATAGCGTGGGGCATCATAAGCGCTCTAGAAAACCCTGAAAAAAAGAAGTGGCTTGGCATGAATGGGCGACGTCGAGTTCTAAACGAGTTTACATGGGACAAGATAGCCGAAAAAACCATCGCATTATATGAACGGGTGATAAAACGCTAGATGAACAGAGGCGACGTGGATCTCCGGAGGAAAATCGCAAGGGAAGCCGCCAACCTTCTCTACCATGGAATTGAGAAAGAGTATAAGCAGGCAAAACTAAGGGCTGCTGAAGTTCTCGGCATAAATGTTTTACCCACAAACCTGGAAGTAGCCATGGAGCTTGACAAAATAGCCGAGGAAAATGAAGGTGCCACACGCTGGGAACGCCTCGTCCAAATGAGACAGGAAGCCCTAAAACTGATGAAAATTCTAGAAGAATATGATCCGGTGCTTGTTGGAAGCGTGTGGCGGGGCACCATCCACCATAAAAGCGACATAGACATAAACGTCTATTATTATAACCCTAAGGAAATTTTGGCTATGCTTGAGGAGGCTGGCATCAAGATACTAGAGAAAGGCTGGATAACCATGACAAAGGGTGGCGTATGGAAGAGGGCTTACCGCATACTTGCAAGTTTACCCTCAAACTTCGAAGCAGAAATAATCATTAGAAGCCCGGCGGAGCGAGAGGCCAAAGAACACTGTGAAGTCTATGGAGACGCTGTTTCTGGACTCAACATCCACGAACTCGAGAAAGTGCTTTCAAAAAATCCAACCCAAAGATTTGTCCCCTTCTAATGCTAAGCGCTACTAGACATTTAAATAGGAGAAACTCCATTCAAAGGATTAGAAGGTAGCCACGTGGAATTCGACAAGGAAACCTTCAAAAAGCTTTTCCCAAACCTAGCCAGAGAGATGGAGCTGGACGAAAACAAAGTTTCAATAAACTCCATACGCATGGACACAGAAGAAGGGGAAAGGGTGGCTTCTGGGAAAAAAAGAAGCTGGGTTGACCCCTTCGCAAACTATGACCCAGATGTCATAGACTTTATACGCCGCTGCGACACAGAGGAGCAAGCTGAAGAAATAATAGCTTACATGGAGAAAAGAGGCGAAATAAGCAGCGAATACGCCGCCCAACTTAGAAAGCAACTCAAGGAGAAAGGGGTAAGAAGCTTCGGCCCCAAGAAAGAGGAAAACTATTACCTAAAGAAGGCGGGGCTAATCTAAATCTGCTCTGGAGGCACGTTTTCCGGAGCATAGCCAGTATAATACTTCAAACCATATTTTCGTAGCCTTCGAACCACATGCGGGTATAATATAAGCTCCTCAATTTCGATTTCTTCCGCCAGTTTAGGGCTTATCTGGCTTAGCCTCTGCAAAAGCGACTGGAGGCTCTTCTTCGTCGAAAAGGAAGCCATAACCGACGGGTGGCAGCTCACCCCCGCATCTACAAGCTTTTGAAGGGCTTCAAGCTGAAGCCTGAACCCTTCCGGCTTTGCGCCTGTGAGAGCAGCAAATTCCTCTTCACTGCATCCTTTAAGCGAAACCCTCACGTGGACAAAATCGTACTTTGCAAGGTCTTTGGCATAGCCCTTGTCGTAGGCCATGGGTACGCCGTTTGTTTCGAGAATGAACCTAAACCCCGCTCCTTTTAGGCTTTCAAGAACCGCCAGCAGATGCTCCTTTCCAATAGTTGGTTCGCCGCCACTTATCCTAAGCAAATTTAGATGGCATTTTCTTGCAAGGGAGACCAAGCTCTCGGCAACTCGCCTCGGCGTATAAAAAGTGCCTACATCTGCCGGGCGATTTGAGACCATGTCTGAAACCCAGCAGAAACGGCAAACCAAGCCGCATCCAACACAATCCGCAGTGACTATCCCACCATACCACCTCGCAGGTCTAATGCGGTAGTATTTTCTTTCCAGTCCCTCGGGACCTAGACGAGTGACGAGTTTTTCTATGGCAAGGTGTCTCTCGATTGGGTCATAGGGCAAAGTGGACCTTTCCTTAAGTGGGTCTTTATGCCTAATTTGCGCAGCGATGGTTTTAAATTGTCGCTTAAATATGCATCACATGGACTGAAGGGCATGCTCATTAAAGCTGGAGACGTTCTTAGCAACATGGAAATTTCAAGGCTTTTTAACGTCTGCACGAGGAGGGGGATAAGGTACAGTGGAAACTTGAAATCAGGCATTAGACATGTGGTTTTAACGACTGTTTTGAATAAAACCCCAGAGGAAAGCCTTGAAAACCCTTATAATGACAGGTTTGAGGGCGAAATCCTCCTATACACTGGGGAAGGGCGCGTTGGAAACCAGCAAATGCATAGAGGAAACCTTGTCCTAAAAATGCAGATGGAAAAGGGCTTTCCAATCTTTGTTTTCGAGAAAAAGTCTCCTGGAAGATACATGTTCCTCGGAGGATTTAAAGTTGAATCCATGCAGACAGAGCGGCAACCCGATATAGAGGGAAAAGAACGGACAGTCTTCATTTTTAAGCTCAGGAAGATTTCGGATTCTGCCCTGCTGCCGCTTGAAACACCAACAAGTCTTTCGAAATTGTAAAAGCAAATAAATAGGTCTTTGAATATTTTAGAAGCCAGACGCAGATCCAACGGAGGAAAACCATTGAAGAGGAGATCTTTAACGCTTGCCCTTTGGATTACCGCATCCTTGATTTTGGCTTTAAACATTTTTCACGTGGGAAACGTTAAAGCTGAAAGCTCATACACTGTGGAATGGATAAATCATAGAGTGGAGATTCTCCACAACGGCTACATCCTAATAAACGACACAATTAAGGTAGGAGGCACACCCCCCAACAGTTTTTTGATAGGCTTGCCATACGAGTACGGCTCCCACGTTCTTAAATGCGTGGCTTACCCTCCAGCTAACCCCTTGCAGAGATACACCGTTGAGACTGGTGTGTCGCTGGAGGGGCGGATGGGCTTTTATGGGGTGAACGTGGATCTTAACCCGCCACCTCAAAATGGAGTATTCAGCGTCTACTTTGTGCTTTCGCAGAGTTTCCTTAGGCAGAACACGGCGAACACGAGCCTTTTCACTTTGGATTTCCCCGCCTTCCCCAGTCTAGCCGTGCAGGCTTCCTCATGTAACGCCTCGCTAGCCCTTCCTGTAGACGCAAAATATGTTTCTGGCACTGTGCCATCGTTTAATTATGCGGTTAACGTGAACTTGCAGCCATTCACTTACGAAAAGGCAAACGTAACTTTCCTTTTAGTCACGGAGGATATACAGCTTTTCACGGTGGAGGAGTTTAAACGGGAAATTGCTGTAGCCGCAAATGGGGAAATAACGGTTTCAGACAGCTACTACATTAGGAACCAGTCGCCGAAAGAAATATCATCTATAGAAGTTGCCCTCCTACCAAACGCCTCCGACGTAACCGTGGAGGATGAGTTTGGAAGGAAGGGCGAAAAGCCCGCGATAATGGAAAGACTTATCGGTAGATTTTACAAGGTGAAGCTGACGTTTGCTGGTCGAACCATATCCTTGAAAAGCGGGGAAGCTGCAAGGTTCATCGTGAAATATAAGGTTCCAAGCAGCTTCATTGTGAAAAGCGGAGAAAGCGGTCAACTTAGCCTCCAAATGTTTCAGAATGTCAGATACTACATTAAAGAAGCTTGGATAACCTTCACTTTCCCAGAAGGCGCAAAAATAACTGGTCTCAACTGCGAAGGCGCCTCAACCCCCATGACTTATGGAACCACTAGGGAGATATTCCAAGAAAGAGTTACGCTGCAGACACAAGGCGTACTTTTATTAGATAATTTGACTGTTAAAGTCTCATACATGTACAGTTTTCTGTGGCTTTCTTTCCGTCCAACCCTATGGACTTGGGCTCTAGCCACATTCGCATGTGCAGTCATAGCCATCTGGAACAAACTCAGAGCCCCAGCGGCTCCCGTAACAGTTGCCGTTCCAACGGTAACCGTGAGGTTGACCGCTGAAACATTGAGGTCTTTCGTTAATTCCTATGAGGAGAAAAAGAAGATTCTGGCGGAAATGAAGTCCATTGAGGTTGCCGTGAGCAGGGGGAGAATCCCGAGGCGGAGATATAAAGTTCAGAAGAAGACTTTAGAGACTCGCCTTGCAACGCTTGAACGAAACCTTAGCGAGCTTAAGCTGAAGATTCGATCCGCCGGTGGACGTTATGCGGATTTGATGCACCAGCTGGAGGTGGCGGAAACCGAGGTTAACGAGGTTGAAGAGGATATCCGGAGCATTGAAAACCGCCACAAAAGAGGCGAATTAACTCTAGAGGCTTACAGAAGGCTTCTTGCCGACTATCAACGCAGGAGGGAGAAGGCAGAGGCAACAATAAACGGAATTCTGTTAAGGCTACGTGAAGAAGCCCACTAGCAAACCTAAAGGTTTTTATTTAACCCGCTTGACTTGAATGAAATCTAGCTGAAAAAGGGAGGAGGAAAATTGGTAAAAATTGTAGTTGACAACCACAAGTGCACCGGATGCGGAACATGCGTTGACACATGCCCAGTAGGCGTCTACGAAATAAGGGAGGGAAAATCCGTCCCAGTTAAAGTGGAAGAGTGCCTCGTTTGCAGAGCATGCGAAGCCCAATGCCCAGAAGGAGCCATACAAGTGATCGAGTAAGCCCTACACCCCTTCCTTCTTATTCTCTAAGTCACCATAAGCCTTGAAAATCCTCAGTAAATACTGTTGCAGAGAAAAACCCTGCTTTTTCGCCAACTTTCTAAGGGCTTTGTCCACTCCGGTGGCATACTGCACCGCCTTTTTAGGTCTACAAACTATCTGTCTGGGCAATCCAAGTCTCTCCGCGGTTTTTCTAAGCACAAGCTTTCGGAGGGCATTCTTCTCAAGGGCTATTTTCAGATTCAGCGGCAAAGTGAGGGCGAATTCCGCAATGGGGAGAGAAACAAAGGGCAGACGCAGTTCCACATTGTGGAAGACACAGACCTTGAAGTCCCTCTCAAAGTTATCCTCATGCATCCTCAAAATGTCAGAGGTTATGGCTTTCTGGGCAACTTCCTCGCCAAATCGTGCATAGAGGGTTAAATAACGCCTGTAACCTCCAAAAAGCTCGTCTGCCCCTTGACCGGACAACAGAACCTTAAAGCCAAGTTTGGCGGCGTTTTCAGCTGCCCAGAAAAGAGGTATGGCTATGCTTGCTTTGAGCGGATTCGGACTCTCAACACACCATAAAACTTCGGGAAGAACCCGTTCCACATCCTCGTCGCTATAAAGGAACTTGTGGAAGGGCATATCCAGCAGATAGGCAGCCTCCTCAGCCTGTAATGTTTCAGGCTGATTCTCAAGGCTCACGTGGATCAAGTGCGCTTCAACCCCGGTCCTCTGGGCTAGGAGGGCGATTAAGCTGCTGTCCAATCCTCCAGAGAAGGCTACCGCCACTTTATCCACGCCCACCGTCCTTTCAAGGGTTGAGCACAACAGTGACTCTTGAAGGCTGTCAGCAGCCTCTTCTAGAGACCTTGGTTGAACGCCGCCCACGGGAGACTTAACGTGCCTTATTTGGACGCTGCCCTCATCCGCAATTAGTATGTGCCCTGGCGGAACGGGTTTCGCCTCGTTCACGCCTATCTTCCAGAGGGCTTTACGTTCGGAGGCAACGGCTAAGAGGTCGCTGTTCTCCCCATAATAGAGAGGATACAAGCCTAATGCATCTCTGCCAGCCACCAGTTTTCCGTTCTCAATGAAGGCGAAGGAAAAACATCCATCAAACTCTTTGATTAAAGCTTCAGCAAAGGCACAAGCGCCTACTTGAAGCCTATTCGCAACGAAGGCGTCGAGGCATTCCATTGGAGGATTGTAGATTCTACCATCAAATAAGAAAGTTGAGTTTCCAAAATTTGCCATTTGAGGTTTATCTGTGGCTAACACCCTTAAGAAAACGTGTCCCAAAGCCATTCGACCCCTAAACTCTTGGGTTAAAAGTGTTTCCAAAGATGTCCCCGTAATCACGTCCCTCGGTGTTCCTATGCAGTATACATCGGCACCCCTGCATCCAAGAATTTTGAGCATTGGGAACAGTTTGGAAACAGCGTTTTCTCCCTTCTTGTCTAAAACCGCCGCAATTGCCTTCATGTAACCGCCTTTTAAATAACGCCATAACATATTTTTGCAGTTTAAACCATTTAAACTAAACCCAAGCTGGAGGAGCCTCAATGGGAGGACTTAAGCTCGTCAGCTTTGATGTTTGGGATACTTTGCTTTCTGTTAGGGCTTTTTATCGAGACATAGCCTTGGAGCTTTCAAAAGCTCTTGGAGAGCCAACAGTCCTCGAAGACAAGCTCATGGAGGGTTATAGAAAAGTCAGGGCCATTAGAAGGGCGGGTGGATTCAGCGATTCCAGCATAGTTCCGGCAGCCCTAAAAATTATAGCGGACTTTCTTAGCGTAAAAACTGAAACCATTGAGAGAGCAATTTTGGATGTTGCAGAGAAAGGCTTGCCTGGACATTACTTGATGGACGGTGTATTGGAGTCAGTCTGCCACATGAAACGGTTGGGGTTCACGGTTATAGTTGTCGGCAATGTGGTTTTCTGGCCTGGGAAAGTCAATAGGATCCTGCTTGAAAAGGCAGGTTTGGCAAGATTTATAGATGAACAGTTTTACGCTGACGAAGTTGGAGTTTCAAAACCTAAACCGGAAATCTTTGCAAAAGCCCTTTCAAGGTTTAATGTTGAGCCCCATGAGGCCCTCCACGTGGGCGACAGCCTCTTCGAGGATCTTGTTGGCGCCGTGCTCGCCCAGATGAACGCCGTTCTGATTGATAAGAATGTGGACCATGTTGTTAAGCTTTCAAGCTGGAACGCCTATATAATCCCGAATATTAGTCTTCTGAAGCAGGTGGTTCAAGAACTGGAAAAGCATTAATCCCAAACCATCCTATCTTCTAGGAGGGAAAACGTTTGCCAATCCTTCCCATCGACACTGGGCGTTATGGCACACCTGAAATGAGGAGAATCTTCGAGGAGGAAAACCGCATCCAAAAAATGTTGGATGTTGAAGCTGCCCTGGCATGGGCGCACGCTGAGGTTGGCAATATACCGCAGGAAGACGCTGAAAGGATAATGGCTGCTGCGTCGCTTGAACACGTGAGGCTTACCCGCATAAAAGAGATTGAACGAGAAATCAAACATGATGTTATGGCGCTTGTCAAGGCGCTGGCGGAGGCTTGCGGACCAAGCGGGGCTTACGTGCACCTCGGCGCCACAAGCTATGATATTGTTGATACGGCCACAGCCCTCCAATTGAAGGAAGCCTTGGACATTATAGAGAAGCGGCTGAACGATTTCGAGAAAGTTTTGATGGAGAAAGCCCTACGCTACAAGGAAACGTTGATGATGGGACGAACCCATGGACAGCATGCCCTGCCCATTACCTTGGGCTTCAAGTTTGCTGTTTGGATGAGGGAAATCTCCCGCCACATTCAAAGGCTTAGAGAGTGCCGCGAACGAGTGCTTGTGGGAAAGATGAGCGGCGCAGTGGGCACGCAGGCGGGTTTAGGCGAACAGGCTATGAAAATCCAAGAACTTGTAATGAAAAGGCTCGGCTTAAAACCGGCAGACATCTCCACGCAAATCGTACAGAGAGATCGCCACGCCGAATTAATATGCCTACTGGCTTTGGTTGCCGCAAGCCTAGAGAACTTCGCCACGGAAATACGTGAACTCCAACGGCCCGAGATAGGTGAGTTGGCTGAACCATTCGAAGCGGAAAAACAGGTAGGGAGCTCCACCATGCCCCACAAGAAGAACCCAGAGACCTGCGAGCGCATTTGCGGATTAGCCCGCATAGTCAGAAGCCTTGTAATCCCGGCTTTGGAGAACGTGGTGACGTGGCATGAACGCGACTTAACTCAATCCTCTGCGGAGCGCTTCATTATTCCAGAAGCCTGCATCCTCGTGGATTACATGCTCCTCCTAATGACAAACGTGGTGGCAAACATTTACGTGAATGAGAAGCGCATGCGCCAAAACATAGAGTTAACCCAGGGAAGAGCCATGTCAGAAGCCGTCATGATAGCCCTAACAAGGAAGGGCTTAAGCCGACAGGAAGCCCATGAACTGCTAAGAAAGCTAACAATAAAAAGCGAAGTAGAAAAAGTTCCATTCAAAAAAGTCTTATTGGAAAACGAGGTTGTAAGGGGAAAACTAAGCGAAAAAGAAATCGACGATGCATTAAATCCGCGAAACTATCTTGGAACTGCTATGCAGCAAGTTGAACTCATGGTGGAAAAAACAAGAAAGGAGCGCAAAAAAAGAGGGCTAAAGGATTAAAAATTTAACCTTCTGATTCGTTGGCGGCTTTCCTTGTTCTTATTGCAGGTATACCCGCAATCGCAACAAGCAGCAACGCTGCAGCCAAGCTTGGAAGTTCCGGATGACTTGTGTTCCGAATATTTCAAGCCTATGCTTGCTATGGGCGTATGTTATATGAAAAATGCATTGAACGTCATTACATGTCTTCGTGTAGTTGACGCCCTCTTCAAGTTGGACGTCATCCATGTATAGAGTGAAGCCTCCCCAAAGGATGCTTAATGGGATGGTTATGTCGCAGAAGCCTTTTGTTCCCGCTGGTCCGGTTATGTTGAAGCTTATCGATTTGATGTTTATGTTAAATTGGAATTGCGAAACAGAAGAGTTGCTGTACACTTCCACTTTCACGCTGTTATAGGCTATGAACTTTCTTGTTACAGGCTTCGTCGGCGCCATGAGCGGGCAGTAATCAATGTTTTTAGCGTTTATAACGTAGGGTGTGTTCCATAAGCCTGAACCGTCAAGTTCTGTAGCGTTGGGATATTTATTCTCATATCCGCTCCAGTAGTTTCCGCCAGTGGGATAGCTGCTGTTCCAGAAGTTACCATCGCCGGACCAATAATAAGTTACATGTTTCATGTTGTCTACGAAGTTATTGTGATAGATGCAGTTGTTCTGGCAGCCGCTGGAAATGTAGACTCCCTCATTGTTGTTTATGATGGTGTTGTCGGAGATATTGTTGTATGTACCGCCTGCAAATATCCCTCTTTCATAGTTTTCTGCAATGTTGTTTCCGACAATAACGTTGTGTTGTCCTCCGATGCTGATGCCATATTTGCATGCGATCACGTCGTTTTCTAAAATGCTGTTATACTGCCCGTTGACCGCCATGCCGTTTTGACCAGAACCCGCCACATAGTTGTTGCGTATGACGTTATAGCTTGCGCTGGATTCGATTCCAATGCCCCGTGTGTTGTATTCTAGATGATTTCCGAAAATTTCGTTGTGAGATGCTGTGCTTGGTATTCTAATGCCGTCGCTGGTTTTTACGATCTTGTTTTCTGAAACTATGTTATGGTTGGATCCTTGATCAATCAATATTCCCATGCCCGTCCAATCGTTTGTGGCCACCGTATTGTTGCGTATAGTGTTGTTTGACGACTGGTAGATGACTATGCTGCCGTATCCATATCCAACATCGCCGTTATCGATGAGACTGTTTCCATAAATTGTGCAGTTGTTGGAGTAAGCGAGCACTATACCCTCAAGATTTTTCTCTAGGGTCAAGTTCGCCACAGTTATGTTTCTACAGCTGATTAAGGCCACAAACCCAGCGTTTAACGGAATAGTATCGTTCTCCCTTTTAAACCAATAATAAATTGGCTTGCCGTTAACCGTGTTTGAAACATCCACCTCATCGTACAAGCATGGTAGTTCAGTCCTGTAGCACTTAATACAAAGTTTAACAAACCATTGTTTACAATGACGTTGCCTTTCAAGGTGTTGGGTATGTGGCTGCTGCAGTATCCGAGTCCTCCTCCAAGTATGAGGCCCCAACTGTTTTCTGCAACATAATTATAGGAAACGTTGCATCCATCAATCCCCGTGCCCATGGAGATTCCTTCTCCATTTGATATTTGTTTCGCGTGACAATGTTTTCGCAAACGTTGCTGAAATCGCTTCCAACATTAATTCCGCGGTCATTTCCCGTTACGTTGTTTTGGTAAACGCTGTTGCGATAACCACCTAAGTATATTCCATAATTGCTGTTGGATGTTACAGTGTTGTTACGTATCAAATTGTGATGGCCTGTGCTCTCAACCTCTGAACCTGTTATGCTTATGCCTATGCCGCTGCGTTCAATAATGTTTTCATATATTTGGCAGTATGATGTGTAGTAGATGCTTACGCCAGTGCCTGAAGAGTAAACCCTACAGCCAAATATGGTTATGTTTTGAGAATAGTAGGCGTATATGCCAAACGAGCTTGGTCCAGCGTCCACTTTCAAATTTTTTATTGTTGTGTTGCTTTGATATTGGATGCGTATCCCATCAACACTTGCCGCTTGAAGCGTGAACCCAGCTCCGTCAAGGATTATGTTACTTCGCTCTATAACAATGGTGTCGAGTTGTTGCCAGTAAAAGTATAAGTGACGTTGAACGTATCCCGAGCAATGTTCGCGGTTTGAGGATCGATGGATCCGTCGGCTCGAATATAGATGGTTCCATCTGCCTTCACCATGGGTATTTTAAGGGCGTAAAATGATGCGGAAACAAGCATAAGCAACGTTATCAGCCATGCTTTGCCAATATCTTCCATCCCCATCCGTTTCTGATCCTCCAATTTTGAGAAAAACGCAACCCTGAATTCGCCGAACCCTTCAGAAGAAGAGTTAAGCAAATTTCAATGAAGCGCCTTTCTAGGCATAAGAGTTTTCTACAAGACTTTTATGTTTTTCGAGTGGATCAATATTCGGTTAAGGCCTTCTGCTTCCACTCCTCTTCCTTTTCAAGTTTCTCTAAGGCTTCTTTTTTGATGAAGCCGCCCACTTGCTCCTTAATCTTTTTTGCTAGCTTCGGTCCGATCAGCGGTAGGTTCATTAAGTCTTCGATTTGGGCGTGTTTTAGGTCTTCTATTGTTTTGTACCCGGCGTTGTATAGTATACGGCCTCGCACTCTGCCTACGCCTTCTAGGCGGACTATGGGAAGAAGCTCCTTCTTCACGCCTTTTTCCACTCTCTCAGTGAGTTCGCTGGCTAGTGGTGGGATTTCCTTGTTGTTAAATAGGACTGCCAGTTCATGGGTGGCGTATAACAGCCACTTTGCACTCTCAATTGTCCGATATAGGTCGCCTGGCTGGACACGATATTTCTCGATTATTTCGTCTTCGCTGGCTTCTTCAATCCAAGCCTTCAGAACCATGGCTGTTTTCACTTCGCCTAGAAACTGCTCATAGGCTATGCGGTCATCCCACTCGTCTGGAACCAGCACCATAAACTCGTCCCGGTGCTCTTCCAAGAAGACTGCAACGGTGTCAATTTCGCTGGTGGATGGTCGGAGAATTGGCCCCATATCGGGGGTGTGGCAGACCATGTGGAGGAGGCTGAAATCGGTTAGGAGCGGAGGCTTCTGCCGTAGGGCGTCGCGGATTATGACTGCTGAAACCGGGTCTATGTAGAGTTCGCTTACGCGTTTGCCGAATCTTGTGGCGTAAATGTTGGCTCCGCTTACGTCTATCATTTCCTCATCATATAGGAACTTGAGGATTTTGGCGATCATGCCCTTAATGGCTGCCACGTCATACTGGTAGGCGTAGAAAGTTTTGCCGAAAAACTCGTAAATGCCGGCTTCCGTGTGAGCGTAATCAGCCGCAACAGTGGCCAGCACGTGGCTGCGCAAGACACGCTCCACGGCGAGTCTGGACCATATGCGCTCGGGCTTGGCGAGCACATAACTTTCCATCAAGTAATCGGCTTCGTCGGCTGTCCTTGCCACTATAACGGCTTCGCCTATCTTGTCATATTTTGGTCTGCCAGCTCGCCCGCACATCTGCTTGTACTCTAAAACGCTTATGGGGTAGTAGCCGTACCCCGGCTCATAACGCCTATAATCGTATATGATGACAGTTCTGGCCGGGAGGTTCACGCCAAAAGCCAGTGTGGGCGTGGCAGTTAAAACCTTAATCTTGCCCTCGCGAAACGCATCTTCAATGATTTTCCTGTGCTCGCCCCCTAGACCAGCATGGTGAAAGGCGACGCCTCGCTTAACTAGCTCAGCCAACAGCTCGCTTATCCTTGTTCTTTCGCCGGTGCCTAGAATCCGCTCAGCCTCCCGTTCCAAAGCCCTTTTAGCCGGTTTTGAAAGCAACTCTTCCATCTTTTTGGCTGTTTTCTTCGCCAAAGCCACGGCGCTTTTCCGAGTGGCCGCGAAGATTAGGGCTTGCCCGCCAGTTTTAACGGTGTGTAAAGCCAAGTTTATTGCTGGGTTTTTAACTTCTTTCTCAATTTTTCTGGCGTCACCGTCTTTAAACTGAATTTCATTGTGAAGTAGGACGCCTTCCTTCAACGTTATTGGGCGCCATTCGGTGGTTATGTAGCCGGCCCTAAGCCAGCCTGCAATCTCCTCCACATTGTTTATAGTGGCGCTCAGAGCCAGTATCTGGATATTAGGGTTTGTCTGCATAAGCCTAGCCAAAACCACCTCTAAAGTTGGACCACGCTCCACCTCATTAAGCAAATGCACTTCATCCGCCACCACAAGGCTGACATCGTCCAGCCATTTGGCTTTATGCCTCAAAAGCGAGTCCACCTTCTCGTTGGTTGCCACAATGATGTCGTAATGCTCAAGCCACGGGTCCGAACTGTCATAATCGCCTGTAGAAATGCCAACACTCACCCGTTTGCCGTCAGGCTTTGTAATAACGGAATACTTCCTAAACTCCTCATATTTCTCGTTAGCCAAAGCCCTCAAAGGTGTCAAATAGAGAACTTTGCCATCCATTTCTAGAACATGTTTAAGCGCACAAAGCTCCGCTACTAAGGTCTTACCAGAAGCCGTTGGGCTAGCCAATACAAGGTTACGGCCCTCCAAGGCACCAGCTTTTATGGCTTCCTCTTGGGGTGGATAAAGCTCCACAATTCCAGACTTAAGCAAAACCTCTTTAACAGACTCAGGAATCGGCAGTTCTACTATTTTCACTCGAACGCGCCTTTCAAACTTTCCTAATGCACACTAGAGACAAACACCGTTTAAAACGTTATTGAAACCTGCTATAAATATGACGTTTAGAACAGATTAGTGTTGCGAATAGCTTTTTCTATAAGCTTAAACCTATATGAGTTGACAAGGCTTAAGTGGACTTGAATGGTTATGGTGGAAAACGTCCGTGAGCTTCTCAAAGCCCATGAAGGGCTAAAACACGAAGTTTACCTAGACATTGAAAACTCAAGCTTTGTTGCACCAGAAGTTGTTGAAGCCATGCTCCCATACTTTAACAAGCGTGCCTATGGTAATCCGACGCTAACCCACAAGCCGGGATGGGAAGCCTACGAAGCTATAATGGAGTCAGCCCAAAAAATAGCTGGTTTTCTGGGATGCAAAAGCCTTGAAGAGGTTAACTTTACTCCGGGTGAAACGGAAGCCAACAACCTTGCCTTGTTAGGGACGGTTTCCCAACTGCGTGGGAAAGGCAGAAAAATCGTGATCTCCGAGATTGAGCCGCTAAGTGTTATACATATAGCGGAAATGCTTGAAAAACAAGGCTTTTTAGTGGTTAAGGTTCCGGTGGACAGCGAAGGCTTCGTGAACCTTGAAAAGCTGAAAGAGGTCGTGGACAGCGAAACCGTTCTCGCAAGCTTTTCAGCGGTTAACCATGAAATTGGAACAATACAGCCCATAAAAGAGATAACCGAAATAGTCAAGGATAAAAGCCCAAACGCTCTCGTCCACACGGACGCCTCAGACACCTATGGAAAAATCCCATTCAACGTGCAAAAGGCAGATGTGGACATGGCTACGATAAGCAGCTATAAAGTGCTGGGCCCACGCGGGATAGGTGCCTTATACGTTAGGGAGGGCGTAAACATACAAAGAATATTGGAGGGCCAAATAGGCACCCAGAAACTCTGGCCCGGGGTCGAGAACACACCGCTTATTGTTGGTTTTGCAAAAGCCTCCGAACTGGCTTTCGAAAACTTTGAGAGAAACGTTAATCACATGCGGAGGCTCCGCGACAAACTTATCGAGGGCATAGTGAGCAGAATATCAGACGTGATGCTTAACGGGCCGAAAGGCGATAAAAGAGCGCCGGACAACGTTAACATAAGTTTTCTGCGCTGTGAAGGGGAAGCTTTAACCATCGAGCTAAGCCTTAACGGCGTATATGTTTCAAGTGGAAGTGCATGCACGAGACGTTTGCTACAGCCAAGCCACGTGTTAATCGCTATTGGCAGAAAATTTGAGGAGGCCCATGGAAGCATCCTCATGAAGGTCACACGAGTCCACACTGAAGCGGACATAGACTATGTGTTGGAGGTTTTGCCTAAAGCCGTTGAAAGGCTTAGGGGTATAACAGGCTCAACGGTGGTGGAATAACATGTCGCGGGTGCCATTACCCTACAGCCATAAAATCCTCGAACTTTTCAGGAATCCGAAAAACTTGGGGAAAATGGAGGACGCCACGGTTTCAGCTGTTGCGGGCAACCCCCAATGCGGGGACATGATAACTTTCTATCTGAAAATCAACGAGCAAGACATAATTGAAAAGGCAACCTTCGAAAGCTACGGATGCGCCGCTAACATCGCCACCTCAAGCATCGTAACCGAGAAAGTCAAAGGAATGAAACTTGAAGACGCTTGGAAAATCACCTGGAAAAGCGTGGCCGAAGAAGTGGGCGGGCTGCCCGCCGTCAAATTTCACTGCGGCATACTAGCCGTTGGAGCTTTGAGACGTGCAATTCGTGCCTACTATAAAATGAAACAGCAAAAGCCGGAATGGCTGCCGGAAGAACTAACCTTCGAAGAAAAACAGGCACTTGAAGAGGAGGAGTTGGCGAAGATTCTCGCCAAGAAAATGAAAATGGCGGAAGAAGGCAGCCAAAATGTTTGATCCATGCAAGGTTAGGGAAGACTTCCCAATTCTTAAGCGGAAAATAAACAATCATCCGCTCATATACTTTGATAATGCGGCAACGTCTCAAAAGCCAAGGCAAGTCATCGAAGCTATGAAGGAGTTTTATGAGAAGCATAACGCCAACGTTCATCGGGCAGTGCACACCCTATCACTGGAGGCTACGGAGCTCTACGAGGAAGCCCACGAAGAAGTCGCCAAATTTATAGGCGCCAAAAGCATGGAGGAAATAATCTTCGTTAGGGGCACAACTGAAGCCATAAACCTCGTTGCCTACTCATGGGGGCTCCACAACCTCCAGCGGGAAGACGAGGTTCTCGTAAGCCTCATGGAGCACCACAGCAATATAGTGCCATGGGAAATCCTCTCAAAAATAAAAGGCTTCAAGGTCAAATACGCCGACGTAAATCCAGATGGCACGTTGAACTACGAATCCCTGAAGGAAATGCTGACGCCCAAGGTGAAGCTCGTCTGCATAACCCACGTCTCGAACGTGACGGGCGTAATAAACGACGTCAAGGCAATTGCGAAATTAGCCCATGAAAATGGAGCCCTAGTGCTTGTGGATGGAGCTCAGTCCGTTCCCCACATGCCGATAAACGTTAAGAACCTTGACTGCGATTTCTTGGCTTTTTCTGGGCACAAGATGCTTGGACCCACAGGGATAGGCGTATTGTATGGTAAGAGGGAAATCCTCGAGGAAATGGAGCCCTTTCATGGAGGTGGCGAAATGATTAGGGAGGTCTCCTTTAACCTTGAAACACGGCGATGCAAAATTTCATGGAACGAGCTTCCCTGGAAGTTCGAGGCTGGAACCCCTGACGTCTGTGGAGCGGTTGGCTTAACAGCCGCAATAAAATATTTGAGAACTCTTGGAATGGATAACGTAAAAGCCCATGAAGGCAACTTGACAGAGTATGCCCTAAAACGCCTAAAGGAATGCCAAAAAGTTACGGTTTATGGACCTGAAGATGTTAGTCTGAAGTGTGGAATCATACCCTTCAACGTTGAAGGATTCATCTCCCACGACGTAGCTCTGCTGTTGGACAGTTATGGCATAATGATTAGAAGCGGCTTTCACTGCGCCCAGCCTCTCCACCAAAAGCTGGGGATTTCCTCATCGGCGAGAGCCAGCTTCTACATCTACAACACTCGAGAGGAAGTAGACCGTTTTGTTGAAGCTCTAAAGGAGATTGAGCAAACCCTATGACTGCAGATCCAAGCCTAAAAAAATATGTAGCACGAATAGAGGAGGCGTGCGGTGAGGAAAAGGACATCATAGTCCACTTTAAATATGAGAAAAAGGACGAGGCAATAGCAAAAATGCTTAGAAAGGCAAAAGTGGAAAGAACCGTTGCCGGAATAATCTTCGACCTAACCTACAAGGGTTTTGCCATACGCCTCTACAACACTGGAAAAGCTGTATTCAAAAAAGCGAAGGAAAAAAGCCAAGTGCAGGAGATTTTGGCTGAATTTTTGCTGTAGTTATGCGGCTAATTTAGTGTATTGAATCGCAAGAAGTAATATTTAAATCGAATGCAAACAAATAAACTAGTGAAAAGGAGGGAACGCACTTGTCATATACAAAGCAGAAGCTAGGAGAAAAACCAATAGCGGCTGCGGTCGGCTTCGGATACCAAGGCGGAAGAAGAAAACTAACCAACACTACAATAGTCACGGAAGAACAAACAAAAACATCCATCAAAGATACAAAAATATCCGTTTCAATAACGAAGACAGCAACAAGCGACGAGGACAGATACGCCGAATTAAGAAGAAAATACCGCATAGACAAGTATGACCTCCATCCCGGTTACGTTTTCCCGGAGTCGGTGCGTTCCCTCATACCGAGAAACACCCCTGAATACGTGGATAGAGGCTTCAACTATGTTGAGCGAATAGTCCGCGCCTTGTACTATTTCAAGCAGTGTGCCCTGGTTGGACCCAGCGGCACCGGAAAAACTCACATAGTATACCTGATTGCTGAGTTATGCGGCTTACCCATATGGGAGATAAACTGTGGACTGCAAACATCCTCCTACGATCTGTTCGGCAGATACATAGGTCTTGGAAAGGAGAACTGGGTTGATGGTCAAATAGTGATGTGGTGCAGAAACGGTGGCATCCTATACCTGGACGAGGCAAACATGATGAAACAGGATATTGCGTCAAGGCTTAACCCCGTTCTTGACACGCGCGGCCACATAGTCTTAACCGAAAAGGACAATGAAATCGTGCACAGGCATCCATACGGCTACCTGATAATTTCGATGAACCCGTTCTCAGCCGAGTTCGTTGGAACAAAGCCCCTGAACGCGGCGTTAAGAAGACGTATGTCAGTCTGGATAAACTTTGACTATCTGAGCGTAGGCGATAGAATAGCCCCGGAAGAAATTGAGTTGATCGCAAAGAGAAGCGGTGTAGACATGAAAACCGCTGAAAAAATCGTTAGAGTGGGTGCAGAACTCCGAAGACAATACAAGAATGGTGATTTGCCCTATGGACCTTCTCCCGGAGACCTAATAAACTGGGCAACGCTGATAGCTGATGGCTGCCCACCAATAGAAGCGGCTGTCGAGACAATCGTTGGAACAACAAGCGACGACGTAGAAATCCAAGCAGCGGTAAAACGCATAGTCGAATCATTCTTCAGCACATAAATCTCAACGGGATTTAAAAATTGAACTTTTTTGACTTCGCTTGGTCAACAGTGCTCCGCGTGACGAAGAAACACTATAGCGAGATTAAGGTTCTCCTCCATGATGACTTGAAGTATCCATACCTAGGCAGGGATGAGAAAGGTTATGTTTTGCACCTGATCAAGCCTACGAAAGTGGACAATGCCCACGTTGTTTTCCAAGGGTTAAAATTTAACCTCCAGAACCCAACTCACAAGAAAATTATTTGGTACCTGTTCAAAGCTTCAGTCTATCATCTCTGCCTTCATGCGCTTTTCTCTGACCCAACAGTGTACTCGAAATGGGCTAGGGGTAAACAGCTCAACCTAGCTGCTTTTGTTGTTAGCCTTGTGGAAGACGCTATAATAGACAAGAATCTAAGAACGCATTTTGGCTGGATGCTCCCCGAAATAGTTTACGCAAACGTAATTTCATATCTCAGAATGAAGAGGGCGGAAGAGCTTTCAAGCGATATTTCAAGGGCTATGGTTTCAACGCTTCTGAACTATAATCTCGGAAAAATCAAGGGCGAAGTCAAAAATGACTTGAAAGTGGACATTGAAGCCATAACGACTATGCTGCAGAAAATTGGAGAAAAACCAACAGCTGATGAAAAAATAGGCTACGCCAGCAAAATATACGATGCCCTATCGGTTTACGGTCAAACCTTTGAGGTTCCATCTCTCCTGCACACTGAAAGCCACGGAACAAATGACATGTTCTATAACACGCAAATACCGAAGGAAGAGGAAATCCAAGCCATGTTCTCGGAAACACTGCAAGCCAACAAGCCAGCAGATAAGAGACAAAACCCCATAGATGAGGGCGAAGCAGGTAGAGCCCTAACAAGCTGGCTGGAACGAGAAAAAGCCCAACTCAAAATCCTAAGAGAATACATGGAAATTGGGAAAAACACGCAATTCGAGGATTTCACTTTCCCAGCGGAAGATTATGCTGAATACCAGCGAAGCAAAGAACTCTTAGGCAGTCCCGTTAGACGGATACTCCACCAGCTGAGACTTTTAAAGAACATTACCGGCGAAGACTTTAAACAGGAAAGCGGCTTCATCGACCTACAAGAGGCTATACAGGTCATTGCAAGCAAAAGCAGAAGAACAGACATTTTTGTCCGTGAAGAGCTGCAAACAAGAGAGGACGCATGGTCCATCCTCATAGATGCCAGCCACAGCCTAAGCATGTTTAAAGGCGAGGTTAGAGGCATAGCCCTATGCCTAGCTGAGGTCGCCCGCCTACTGATATTGAATCAGAACTCGTGGGGGATGTATGCCTTTAACAACAAATTCTACATAGTAAAAGACTTCACGGAAAGATATGACGCCAGAGTAAGAGCTAGGATAGGAGGGCTAACTCATGGAGGATTCACATACCTACCAGATGCCATACTGCTTGCAGCCCAAGCCCTGAAGGGAAAATTGGAAGAGGCAAGAGTGCTTGTTGTGGTCTCAGACTTCTTCCCCGCGGGATATGATGATGCGGAGGAAAAACTAAAAGAGGCTGTAAAAAAGGTTGAAAGGATGGGCGTGGGCATAATAGGCATAGGTGTAAACAGCAGCGCCGTTAAACGCTACATACGAACAAACTGCGTGGTGGAAAACCCATACGACCTAATCAAAAAATTCACAAGAGCCTTTATAGAATTCAGCTCCAGCTAAACAGGTTAAATCTGCTTTACCACGGAGAAATCGGCAACAAACCTAAACTTCTCTTCACCCTCTAAGGTTTTCTTTGGTTTAACAGCTATCTTCTCAGGCACACCTTCATGAATATACGTTACAAAAACCACATTTTTTCTGAAGCCATAACGTTCAAGTTCTGTCAGAGAATTCTTAGCCTTTTCAAGCCTTTCAAGCTTGTCTTTCAGGGCTTCAACAGCCTCAAAAATTATTTCCACCTCGCCAAACTCGTCCACACATATCATTAAGTCCTTAAATTCAACCCACTCTGAGGAAAAGGTGGGTTTCTCCTCCTTCTTTCCGCCCTTTCGGCTGCCGGATCTCAAAATTTTCTGAAACTCTGAAACTTTTTTGCCCCATTCTGGATTTTTTGAATATTCCGCGCTTCTTAACAGCGTTCCAAGCCATTGGCTATAATCGTCTAACAACGTCTTATGTTGGCTTATTTCCGCTTCAACAAGCTCTCTGATTTCTCTAATCGAATAGAAAGTTCGAATTTCCGTGGTCGGACTTTCCAATTTCCGGCACCCGTTTTCAAACTGTCTGGTTTTCGTTGCCTAACGCGCTTTTAACGGCATCCATCGACTCTTTCTCGTTTTCCGCGGCCTCTTGGCTTCCAATTATCGCCTTGACAACATTTTTCAGCTCTTTTTTGATTCTTCCGAAAAAGTTGACGCGGGTGCTTATCCTCTTCCTGTAGAGCATTAGAACCTCGGCAAGTTCAGGCATTATCACCATCAGAGTGGCTAAAACTATTTCTGGAGAGTATTCCGCCAAGAACGCCGAATGCACCTCACCCTTCTCGTAGACAAGAATTAGGTTGCATTCCTCATTCAAGATGACCTTCTTCACTTTACCCCTTATGGGAAGCTCTCGGGGCGGAATGTAAAATGAAACCTTAAGCTTCTTCAAAACTTGCCTTAGAGAAGTGCATAGTTCTCTGATCAGTTTTTCCTCTTCCATCAGAAACTCGCTCAATTGCAAGGTTTCCTCGCTTATGCTTCTCAAAAGTTCCTGAAGTTTCTGCTCAAACTCCGCCTTATATTTCTCGATCTCCTCTATGCTTGGAACCTCCTCGCCCTCAGAAACCTCCAAAGGATGGAAGAAATATGCCTCTTCCACAGTCTCATCTTGAACCTTCTCCACATTCGCGGAATCTGCATTTCCACTAGTTTCCGAACCTTTGTTCTCCAAAGCAGCCACCTCACATCAACAACTGCAAAGTGTAGGATAAGACGGGATAATAGAGGTTAGTATGTGAAGCCCTATTACGCACTGCATCATGGAAGAACAAGTATGTATCTCTAATTCAGATTTCGAATTCAGAAGTATAAAATATGGAATCCACTTCTGAACTCGAAGCGGAATAGGAGTAGGCCGTTTAAAAAGGGGTTTAAATGGAGTTATCTATCGAAAAACCCGAGGGCATCGTGAAACTCTACGACGAAGCCAGCGGGGTATGGCGCGTAATAAAAGCCGACAAAGGACCAACAAGATCCATAGAAATTATTGAAAAAGCTCTACGAGGACTTGGACTATCAAAAAATGAAGTCAAAGTCTACATTTATCTGGCTAGAACAGGCGAACATAAAGCAAGCGATATCTCCGAGGCTCTATCCCTTCACAGAACAGAAACCTATAGGATACTGCGGGATTTAGAGAAAAGGGGACTCGTATCTTCAGTTTTCGAAAAACCATTAAAGTTCATTGCAACACCATTCGAAAAGGCACTGGACATACTGATTGAAACCAAGAAAATGAAGTTAAATCTTCTTGAAAAAAAGAGGCAAGATTTGATAAATGTATGGATGTCGCTGCCAAAGCCAGAGGTTGAACCAGAAAGGAAGGAAGTTTTCCAGATTCTTGAAGGAGAGGAACAGATAAGCCTGAAAGCAGACGAAATTCTTGACAAAACCCAGAAGGAAGTTCTAGCCTTTATCTCAGAAAACGACATTGCAAACTTTTACCATTCAGGGTTTCTGGACAGGCTAGAAAAAGCATCAAAAAAGGGGGTAAACGTCCAACTCTTAACAAACTACTCTCCAAAAACATGCTTCTTCATAGAGAAAACCAAGCTGAAGAAGGCGAAGTACTCGAAACTTAACGCTGAAGAAGTACCCACTTTCATATTAGTAGATGACGAACACCTACTTCTACTCATCCGGAAGGGAAATGGTAAAAAGAAAACGGCAGCCCTTTGGACAAACTACGACGCCTTCATAAAAACCCTAAAAACATTATTCAATGAACTGTGGGATAACAACGATTAAGCGGCCTGCCCCAACAAACCCTTTACTTCTCGCCAAGCCAGCTTAGCAAGCGTTCTAGTGTCCTCATCAATAATCATGAGCAACCCCAGATAAAAGGCGCCGGCAAACGCTGTTAAACCGAGAATCTGATGCACCCTAGTTAACTGCAATTTCAAATTCAACCAGTAAATGAGGCCCCCCATAATTAAGGAGGCGAAAACATACCTTGCAATATTTCTCCATGGTATAACCACCCTAACCATCCCCCGAACCATAATGTAAAGCACTAAGAACATGATGAAGCGCGCCGTCGAGTTTATCACAGCCACGGAAAACGCAGACAAAACAGGATCACCTCTAGCATATGTTGTCAATATAAAATACGTCGATGGTATAGTTATAGCCGAGTGAAAATAGGACAGCGAAAAGGACAGAAAAAGACGGCTTCTAAAAAGCTCTTTAAAGGAGATTTTCGCCTTCTCATCCACCCTTTCAAAACCATATAAAACGAATGTAAAAAAAGTGGATATTGTCGCAATAAATGCATCAATGGACAAGACCACCAATATATTGCGAGCTTGCGTGTACTCTTTTTTAAGGATTGAGAGGAATAAATCTGGCACTGTGATTGCCCCTACGGTCATGGGTATAGCAAACATTAAAACCGTCTTGATGGATGCCGTGATGTCCTGGCCGCTCTTTTCAGCCAAAAGTTTTGGGTATAGGGCAAATGCAAGAGAAGTCGAATAGGTTATTATGCCTGCTATTTGCGCAGCCGCGCCATAGTTGCCCCTTGCAGCTTCCCCTCCAAAGCTGAAAAGCATTATGAAAATGAGTGAGGCTATTTGATTGCCTATAACATTATAGATGTTCACAACTGAACCCTTCAACCACTCCTTCACATACGCCCAGTTAGCGCTTTCCCTGAAATCTCCAGCAAGCAGCTTAAGATAAAAAATCAGTTGCACGGCGACGGCAATGGTTAGGCTTATTACTGCTCCTTCTAAGGGTTTTTGAAACTTAATTATGAGGATGTATCCCAAAAGAACCTTACATATTTCTGAGATTAGCAATCCGTAACCCAATGTCTGAGGTTTTTTGGTTCTTAGACAAGCTTCGAAAGCATTTAGCAAGTAAAGTTCAACTATTTGAATTGAAACCAGCATATAAAGACTAACGTAATTTTGTACACCGAGCGCGGTTACTATAAATGGTGTAAGCTGTAAATAAATGATTATTGCAGCTGTGGAAACAACCAAATTTGCAATTACACCTGTTTTAACGGCCCCTTTTTCTGCCCTAGCCACAAAACGCATGGTCCAGAATGGCAATATCCCGGCAAGGATTGTGAAGTAAGCAAGCACATCATTTATGTTAAACCATATTCCATACTCCAACGGAGTTGTTGAGCGCGCTATCATATACTGAAAAGCCAGACCAGTAGCAACGCTCAAAATTTTAGCAACAAAAATAACAAAACCGGAATACTGAACCCTAATTTCATTCTTAGTCAACACTTCACCCTTTTAGATATTATAACGCTGCCGTTAGCGTATCTATTTATCGACATTAATTTTGCGTTGTGTTTAGCTATTAGAAGTTATTTCTGTTCATCAAATGCTTTGTGCGCTAAATTTTTAACCCAACCCAACCCCACGTCAGTCATATAAACACGGACGACAGACCGCAAAATTTACTTTAAATGGTAGGCATAATTAATCTTGATGAAGTATGCCTCAATGCGAACATTGTGGAAAAGAAGTTGACCTTCCTTTTGATGCAAATTTTGCGGAAAATATTACTGTTTAGAGCATAGGCTTCCAGAAAGCCACAACTGTCCAAACTTACCGCCTAGAACACCTTTAGGAAGTTGGCAAACAAAAAAGGAAATGGCTATTGCCCATGCTGAAGAGAAAAGGGGCAAATTTGTATCAGAAGGAGAACTGCATTTTATTAAGGAAGAAGGCAAAAGTGAAAGAAAGGAAGTAAGAAAGCCATTTCCAACAAAGAAAGTTGTTAGCATGTTAATAGTGGTCTCAATAATAGGCTTGTTTGTTTGGCAATTGCCTTTAATACTTTCTTGTTTTCAGAATCTCTCTTATAAAAAACTGACAATCACTAATGGACAAGCTCAAGCAGTTGAATTCAACGGCAATAAATATGCCATAAGTTATGTGCATAATCCTTCCCTTGGTTTGTATCGAGCACTAATAATATCTACTCCGCTTTTACAAGTCAGAGAATACTCACATGTGTTCAAGTCTCAAGTAATTCATTGTGATTTAGGCTTAGAAATAAAAGTGGATGAAGTGACGGATTCATACATTACGATTTATGTTAAACCTTCATACTAACCACAATAGCATATAGATAAAACCCTAAAACTTCATACCTAAATATCTAAACGCTTAATAATCCTTAAATGCGTTCTCTAAGAGTTAAATATTCCCTAATCATCCCATGACAAAAATTTAATCCCAAACCCAAAACCCTTGAATTTTATTTTTGAGAAGATTATGATTTGTGATTTTGAAAAGAGGGGTTGTTTCTTAACGTTTTTGTTTCTTTGTTTCTTAATGTTTTTGTAATGTTTTGTTGTGAAATTATTCCCGTGTTTTTCATTTTTTGTAATGGGAAATTTGTTGTTTCGTAACTGATGATTTTTGGAATTCCCATGAATTTGAGAAATTCCCATTGTGTTAGAAACCTTTCATTTTGTTTCTATTTCGTTAAGTCAATTTCTATTGTTACGTTTTTAGGCATCTTAAAAAATTTTCTTAATTGTTCTGAAAGTTTGTTAAGAAATTCTTTGCTGTATTGACCTTTTATGATGGCATCTGAACAGCTTTTTCAATCTCGGTCACTCCTATTTGAGGTTCAGCGTATTCTTTTTGGTTTTGCTTTTGGAGTTTCTTTATGACGTTTTTGATTATCTTTTTTCTGTGTTCTAGGTATTGTTTGATTTGTTTGTCTTGTTTTCCATGTCGATAGACGATTCTCGGCTTTGGCTTGTTTCCTTTAGGTCCCACTCTTAGTGTTGAACTTCCTTTAATCAGCTGCATGATTAGCCATTCTGTTAAAGTGCGATACTTAGTCCATAAACACATCCATGCGACATGCTTAACGTTTTCACTCCAGTCTTTCATTGGTCTATTGAAAACTACGTGGTAATGGTTCTTTGAGGACTTCAAAATTATGAAGCCTTCTAAACGGAATTTTCTGCACGCTTTTAAACTCCAATACTTGACCGTTCTAAACTTGACCCCGTCAAAGTCTAACTTTAAAGTTTGCTGGTCGCTAAACCCAACACATGCACCCAAGAAAGTCAACCCCTATAATCCACTTCAACCTCTAGCCACTCGCCTTCATACCCATACTTTTCTGGGTTTTCAAGCAGTTTCTCAGCCGACACGGTTGTAAAGTCTTCTCTAGGAATCAAACGATGGGCTAAGACTGTAGCCCTGTAAAGCTTTTTTCCAGTCCCTTCAATTTCCCACCTTTTAGACTTAACCACTTTTTTGAGTCGTTTAGTCTTTTTTCTGTAGCGTTGTTTAATTCCATCTTTGCGTCTTTTCCAATAGCGTTGATAAACTGGCTGATAATCTGGACCCATCCCGTAAACAGCTATAGTCTTCTTTGCTTCCTCAGGCATCCTATAATCACTAAGCTTTCTTTTAGCCATGACAAACCACCTTTCCCTTCCGCTTCTCATAAAGCCAAAACTCGACATCCTTCAAGAAGTCGGCAAAATTTAGATAGTGTGTATTTTGGAATTTACAATTTAGCCATTCTTTGAGTTGTTCAGTTGAAAGCTCTCCGTTAAGCCATTGCTCTATCCACACCTGTTTTATAGCGTTAGGAATAGGCTCAACAACCAAAGCTCTCCTAGTCTCCAAATCAACTTCAATGTATGGAATGTTGTTCGCTTCCATGAACTCCTTCAAAATTGGAGTCACTTGTTCAAAGCAGAGGGCTAGCGTTTCCCTTTTCTTTGCTGATGTAGGCTTAACCTTCTCAAAGGCTTGAATTGTGAGCTTTAAAGCGTTTTCCATCTTATCACCATCCTCCATATGGAGAAATTTTTTTCATGTCAAAGTTGAAGTAGCGGAACATCTTTTCAAATTCACACAATGGTTTGCAGATGACATATTAACATGCCAAAGCTTCGACACCATTCATACAGCGGATTGGGCTTATTGGAAGCCTAAACTTCCATACTTAAAATTTGAAGACATTATAGTCAGCAGTTCAGCATGGTTTATCCGCCGACAAGCAGAATCCAGCAAATACGCTGAATCCAGCAAAATCGAGGGTTTAACTGGAAACCTTGAAGCGCTACGGTATAGGCTTAACCAGATTGAGGGTAAAGCTTCACAGCACTACTTTAACGAGATTTTTAAGCTGTTTCCTGAGTGGCTTAGACCTAAGGGGCGTAAGGGGTATCAGTGTTATGATGGTTTAAACAATACGTTTAATTTTGCCTATCACATTCTAAAAACTCGGGTTTATAAGGCGTTGCTGAAGGCTAAGCTTGAGCCTTATTTGGGTTTTTTACACGCTCTTCAACATGGCAAGCCAAG
>Ga0209394_1000184_pt1 | contig 58247 bp, 63 predicted proteins | sample JNZ201metaG_FD_184122 | JGI IMG/M metagenome (GOLD analysis project Ga0209394, IMG submission 184122) | Hot spring microbial communities from Jinze hot spring, China to study Microbial Dark Matter (Phase II) - JNZ 20120812A (SPAdes) (version 3) ...
GCGACATCAGTGAAATAGGGATAGTAGCACTATTGGAGAAAAAGGATCAATCTACAGCCTCTTTTAGAATAGACTTGAGGAGGGATGGCTCAATAAGGTTAATTTGCTCAATTAATGTTGGTTCTGAACAAGAACTTGGAGAGAAGTACATTGATATTAAAAGTGCGTTAGATGCCGTGATTGAAGATGTGAATAGAAGCGAAGAGTATAATGCCATAGTGAATGAAGTTGAAGACTGTGGAGGAGCTATATCTATTGATTATTGTGAAGTAGACGATGTATTACAGATATACCTAGTGCTGGAAGCACATAGCGCCAAGTGTGCTCCCAATCTCAATGATCTCTATGATCTCCTCATTAAAGCTAAAGGTATGGCGCTAAGAATTGGAGCTTCATAATTATTTACTAATTTCAAGCTACTGCGCTTTCAATATCTATTAATACTCCTGCTTAAAGAAGTAACTTAGTGAGCGATATATGGAGTTTGGGCGTGAACTCGCGGAAAAGGCATTGAATAGAGCGCTTAACTTAGGGGCACTATTTGCTGTAGTTAGATTTCATGCAAATAAATATGAACTCATAACTATAGATAATGGTTTCTTACGGCAATACAGCTACACAGTAGCTAAAGGAATGGGGGTAGAAGTGTATACGAGTAGTGGGAGAGGCTATGCTTATACATCTGATCTAAGATGGGAATCTATTGATAAAACTATTGAACGATCCATATCTATAGCACGAGCAGCAAGCTCTAAGAATCTGAATGTAGTGTTTGAGGAGGAAGCTAAGAAGATATATTTTAAAACTCCTGTAAAAAAGGATCCGTTATCCATTGATCCAAATGAAAAGATCAAATTATTAATGGATTTAAATAAGTTAAGCCTGAGTCGTGCAGAAATAGCATCAGGCATAACTAACATGGGTATTGAAATAGATCATAAGTTAGTTGCTTCTAGTGATGGAGGATTAGCTGAAAGCAGTATTACAGGAGTAGGCATATCTCACATGGCTGTTGGAAAAGTAGGTATTTCAAGTGAGAGAGTATATGATTCTGAATCATTTATAGGAGGCTATGAGCATATAGAGAAATATGATTGGGAGGGCTTTATAAGTGAGCTAAGCAAGTTAGCTGTGGAAGCTTCTAAGGCTAAAACTCCTTCGCCGGGAACCTACGTCGCCGTACTTGACAACGAAGTAATAGGCCTATTTATACATGAAGCATTTGGACACGCCAGTGAAGGCGACTTAGTTCGCTCAGGCTCATCAATTCTCTCCGGAAGACTTGGCGAAAAAATAGGTAGTGAGCAGGTAACTATAGTTGATGAAGGGCTAGTGGATGGAGGATACCCTGTTCCATTTGATGATGAGTGCACTCCCAAGAAGAAGACTATAGTAGTGGAGAATGGAGTTTTAAAAAAGTATTTGACGAGCAGAATAGTGGCAGCTTTTTTAAACAGTGAGCTTACAGGTAACGCTAGAGCCATGAACTTCACTTACGATCCAATAGTTAGACAAACGAACTTCTATATGGAGCCAGGGGATTTCAGCTTGGAAGAGCTATTTGAAGACGTAGACTATGGAATATATTTACGTGGACGAGGAGCTATGGGGGGGCAAGTAGATCCATCTATGGGAACCTTCACATTTCACGTAGGTCCCTCATATATCTTAAGGAGAGGCGAATTAATTGAATTAGTTAGAGGAGTAGTAGTTAGTGGCAATATACTCGACGTATTAAAGAACGTGGATGCAGTTGCAAAAGACTTAAAGATAAGGACTAGTGTATTCGGAGGCTGTGGAAAAGAAGGCCAATTGGTTAGAGTAGGAGACGGAGGCCCCCACATTAAAGTACGCAAGATAATTGTTGGGGGAGAGTAGAGAGTGTTAGAGTTAATTGAGTTAGCTGAAAGAGCAATGGGAATACTTAACTCCAGTGGAGTAAGCGAAGCTGAAGTATACGTCACTGAAACTTGCTCAACAGACTTAAAGTACGTTAAGGGAGAAGTGGATGTCGTTAGGAGTGGGAGAACTATTTTGGTGGGGTTAAGAATAGTTTTAGGAAAGAGAGTTACAGTTGTTGGAGGCACAATAAGTTCTCTTAGCGATATAATGGAGCTTGCTGAGTCAGGCATAAAGATTGCTAAAGCAAGCCCTGAGGATCCTAATTGGAGGAGCCTGCCTAAGAGTATAGGTAAAGCACCTGTTGGAAAGATATTTGATGAGAGGATAGCTAACCCCGATATCGAATGGTCTAAGCAAGTCCTTACCGAATCGGCTAAAATACCTAGAGAACTTGATTCAAGAGCTTCCTTAGTTAGTGCAGGTTTTAAATACGTTAAAGCGAGGCGTGTAATAGTGAATAGCTATGCAGAAGCCATCTCAGATGATTCAACGAAGTTCCTATACTATGTTGAAATAAAGGCATTTGAAGGTGGCAGTGAATCAGGGTTTACAGAATTTCATGCTTCAACAACGCTAGAAGACTTTAGCTATGAATCCATAGTTAAGAAAGCTGCTGAGAGAGCTCTCGCCGGCTTAAGGGCTAAAGCTATTGAGACGGGAACATATAATATTGTTTTAACCCCAAAAGTCTTTGGCTCAATAGCTGCTTCAGTTCTTGCTCCAGCTCTTTACGCAGATAATGTCCAGAAGAATAGGAGTCCTTTAGTCAATAAAGTTGGCAAAGAAGTTTTAAACAATGAGATAAACGTAATTGATGATGGATGTATTAATGGTCTCTACTCTTCACAAGCATTTGATGATGAAGGAGTGCCGACAAAAAGGAAGAATGTTTTTAGAAAAGGCGTTTTAGAGACCTATTTGTACGATAACTACACTGCTCAATTGGAGTCCAGGGAATCCACAGGCAATGGACTTAGGAGAAGTCCTTCATCTATTCCCAGACCTTCAATAACTAACTTGCTAATAGAACCAGGTCGCTGTGACTTAGATAGCGCTATAAGTGACCTAGGTAGAGTAATAGTAGTCTATGGGACCATAGGTGAATGGCTTTCTAACCCCATTAGTGGACTGATTAACGCAACGATAACTAATGCTGATCTTGTTGAAAATGGAAGGGTATTGTATGGAGTAAAAGGAGCTGTATTAGCAGGTAATGTATACTCTTTACTTAAGGAGCAATATTTACTTATTACTAGAGACGTAGAAAATTACTTCAATGTATATTCACCAGGAATAGCGTTCAGAGAAGTGTCTATAGCTGGTAAGTGAGTAGAATTAACTAAGTACGCGCAATTCTATAATTCTTTTGAAGTAAAGCATTTCACAGCGACTAATATGCTGAAGAATGTAAATATATCCCTGCATTATTAATTAAGCTGTATAGCAGCATGGGGTCTAACATGAATTTATTAAGAATAAGAAGCGCTTTACTCAGTGGAGAGCCCATATTAGTATTTGATTCCCTTGGACGTGAAGCAGAGACAGACATGGTCTTCTATGCCGGCTTAATTGATGAATCTAAAGTGACTAAGTTAAGGAAGGATGCTGGAGGCCTTATATGCTATGTCTCAGGAAGACTATTTAGGGAATCTCTTGGAATAGAGTTCATTAATGAGCTCTTTACTATGAGCCATAAGGATGTCTATAGAGTTTTAGGCTCAAAAAAACCTGGATACGGCGATCCACCTGCTTTTAATTTATGGGTTAACCATGTTGAGACAAAGACTGGTATAACTGATCGAGATAGAGCCATAACTATTAGGAGGCTCCACGTAGTTGCATGCAACGTATATAAGGGATCGTTAGAGGAAGCTAGAAGGATATTTCTAACAGAGTTCTATGCGCCAGGGCATGTGCCTATACTTACAAGCAGAGGACTTAAATTAAGGAAAGGACACACAGAACTTGCTACAGCTCTAGCAATAATTGCAGGAGTAGTGCCCAGCATGGTTATAGCGGAAATGCTGGGCGACGGCACAGCCTTATCTTATGAAGAAGCCAGGAAGTACGCAGAGAACTATAAACTCCTCTTCATAGATGGATCAGATATAGTTTCTGAAGCTGAAAGGAGGGATTTAATAAATGATTAAAGTAGGCATAGTTGACACTACTTTTGCACGAGTAGATATGGCTAAGGAAGCCATGGAGGTTATAAGGGAGAACATGCCTGAAGCAGTCCTCATTAGATATACAGTGCCTGGAATAAAGGATATTCCAGTAGCAGCTAGAAACTTACTAATTGAAGAAGGATGTGATGCAGTAATAACGTTTGGCTGGGTTGGGTCAAAGCTTGTAGACAAGTACAGTTACATAGCTTTAAGCATAGGGTTAATAATGCTTCAATTAATGACTGGAAAGCACATAATAGACGTCACAGTACATGAAGACGAAGCTGAAAAGCCATCTGAGCTCTATAAGATAGCAGTAGATAGAGCTAGAAAACATGCGCTAAACTTAGTGAGGCTTATGAAGGGAGGAAAAGAGGCTTTAACTAAGTATGCAGGAAAAGGACTTAGACAGGGGTACCCAGACGTAGGTTCAATAATGGAGTGAGGTGAGTCTGTATGGCTTTCCGAATAGCAATAGTAGTAGCTGAGTTTAATTACGACATAACATACCTCATGCTACAACGTGCAATAAACCACGCGAAGTTTCTTGGAGCTGAAATAATGTACGTAGTCAAAGTGCCTGGAAGCTATGAAATACCCTTAGCAGTAAAGAGCATTCTTGAAAGGAAGAAGGAAGTTGATGGAGTTGTTGCCCTAGGAGCCGTTATACAAGGAGAGACTAAGCACGATGAAGTTGTTGCACACAATGTTGGGAGAAAACTTATGGATCTTATGGTGGAGTATGGAAAGCCCGTAAGCTTAGGAGTAATAGGTCCAGGGGCTTCAAGAGCTCAAGCTCTCGAGAGGATAGATGATTACGCTAGGAGAGCTATTGAAGCGGTAGTTAAAATGGCTAAAAGACTCTCAACACTAGAGCAATCAACTTACTCAGGTGAAACTATAGTCATAGATTAGCGTGGTTTATTTGCCTAGAATAACTGTAATAGAGCTCTATAACTATAGGGAGTGGACGGAATCTCTTGGAACCGATAGAGAATGGATAATTCAGTTTAAACAATCTGAAATACATTCACTTCTTCAAAGGCTCATAGCTAAAAACGATGGATTCGTCTTGCCGTTTAGATACGATTATTACATAGTTCTATCAAACACTATTAGTGAGAAGAGACATGAGGAGATATACACAGCTCTATACACAACTCTTGATGTGCCTATAAGAATGGTCTCCTTGACTAATAGATACCCTTTTACGGCGCAACTGTGGGCAACGAGGATCCTGGCCCGTTCACATAACAAGTTCATTTACATTCATGGAGATGAGGATCCTAATGTAGTGGTTCACATAGACATAAATGACATTGTTAAGAAGTCCTATAGCACAAGCATATATGAGGCTTATGTAGCTGCAGTAGAGCTTTACCACTATATTGTTGAGGTAGTTTCCAGGTGTGGTGGATTAGCTGGCTATCTAGGTGGAGATAATGTTCTCGCTATACTGCCTCTAGACTCCTATGAAGATTTCCTTGATAAATTGCCTAATTACGTAAAAGCTGGTGTAGGTATATCACTTATACCTAGAAGAGCTGTTAAACTTTCAACAGAAGCACTTGATGCTGTTAGAGCTGGAGGAAGGTTAAAGAAGTTTATTATTTTAACAGAGTAACCTCAATAAACGATTTCCTTCTGCAATGCTCTGTAACCAATGTAGTTGAAAATGCAATGACAGCTAGTTCAAGCACTCCTGAAATATCTGGCTGCTTATAATGTTTAGTTACGCGAAGTACTCATAATCAATTGATCTACTAATGACTTTAGCAAATAACTGTAGTTCTCTAATAAATTGATGTTGCTCAAGCCCGCATTCGTCAAGGTATCTGTAACTAGTCTGTTTATGAGTTTAAGGCATTTTTATTAACTGCAGCGGACGATAGAGAACCCTTCTCCACTAAACACTCTGCAGCTACTCTAAGCTTATGGAATTACATATGCTTATGTGGAAACATTTAATTTAAGAATTTCATTTTCAAAATAATTGTACCTTTTTATTTTGGTGCTTTTATAGAGACCCGTGTTTAACTAATACTCTGAGGTAGGAGTAGTGGTTGATGTAGAGATCTCTGGGATTCTTGAAGAGAGATTGAGGAGGCTCGTTGACTTAGGCATATATTCAAGCCTTAGTGAAGCTGTTAGAGACGCTGTTAGGAGACTTCTAGATCAAATGGACTTAAAGAACTTAGCTCTAAAGTTATATACATTAAGCGAAGCCAGCTTTCAATACGTAGTAGAATTCGCTGACTCCAGCTTTGATGACATGACTGAATACTTCATCACTAGAGGATATACACCTTTAATAGGCTTGGAAGGACCTGATGATATAGAGTATTTAACTCCCAGTAAAAGATATGTACTGGATCCACTTACGATACACATAGTCTTCAAGAGCGATCTCTATAAATACTTATTTAAGCTAGCTCAGAGAGGGTATGTATTTCTAGTTCCAAGCAGTGTTAAGAATTGGAGTGAAGTACTTATTTCAAGAAGGCTGTTACACTTACTTGAATCAAGGAAGTTAGTTGAATTCTTCAATAGTGAAACAGTGAGTTTAGGGTTAAACTTAGCTAAAGCTCATTTAACTAAACACGAGCAATACGCTATAGCTTATGCTAGAAATACTTATAATGTTACATTAATTACAGAAGACTTTAGAACAAGGGGACACGCGAGATCCATGGGTGTTAACGCCGTTAGCTCTCTATCAATAATTTACACTCTAAGGGATAGCATAAGTGTAGGAGAGCTACGTGAACTGATCTATTATTTAAAGTCCATACCAGTAATTATACCAGTTGAATTAATTAAAAGCTTGTGGGGCATCGATATTGGCAGTTAGCGTTACCTACGTAGTTGATGCATCACTAAGCATGAGGAAATCCTTTGGAGAACTTGCTTTAAGTAAAATTGATGTTGTTAGAGAAACTCTCATTCAAGCAATCCCTAAAATAGTTGAAAAGAACAACTACTATATAGGATTAGTGATTTTCTATAAGTATGCTTTTCCACTACTAGCTCCTACAAAAGATGTAAGGAGTATAGTGAATGCCTTCTCAAGGATACGCGTATTAGGGGAGGGCTCGGCTCCAGGCAATGGATTGATTGAGGCAGTAAAAGTTATGAGATGGAATAGAGGGAGTAAAAGAGTTATAATGATCACTGATGGAGGATTTAATGAGGGAGTGCCATTAGATATTGCTGCAATTTATGCAGGCAGCTCAGGCATAAAGCTCCACATAATAATTATTGGAGGTAAATTAACTGATACGGATTCAATCTACATAGATCGCGCTATTGAGGCTTGCAATGGAGGAAAATATGTAGTTAATGATAGAGTGCAGCTTGTTCAAGCATTGTATAAAGCTACTTTAAGTTAAAGGTAAGCCATGTATGTTGGAGGGCCAATACTTAAATACTCTAAAGTTTAATCTGTAGCTTATGGCCCTCGCTAAACAGTAGGGGGAAACACCTTTAGGGAAGTAGCTTGAATGACATTGTCATAGCAGCTGAGAAGAGTATCTATATAAAGATGGAGCCAGTGCTAAAGTTTCTTGATGAACTAGCGCGTGCTTTATCTAAAGAAGCCTTTTCAAGAGCTGGATTAGTGATCTTTTCAAATTACGCATTTCCAGTCCTTGACTTAACTTACAACTATTACAAATTATGTGAAGTTTATAAAATTATAAGGCCTCTAAAGGGGGTTCCTGAGCCAGCACTAGGAATATATGAGGCAATAGATATGATTAGAAGTCTTGACGACGGCCTTGCCGATAAGAGGGCAGTGGCATTAGTTGCATCACTTTCCGAGAAGCCGAGGATTCCATTAGTGGATGCAATAAGTTACGCTAAAGCTCAGCAAGTACACTTAGCAATAGCTACTACTAACACAGAGGCTCCGTCATGGCTTCCCGAGGATATCACTAAAGAGCTAGTTCAATTAAGGTCAGACAACATTTTTAAGATCATTAAATTAATTGCCAGCAATAGTTGAAGACTAAAGCAGGAGATCTAAGGAATATTATTTAAGAATCAAGAAACGGTTTAGAGCTCTAACTTTGCATGCAGAAGTATTTAAGAGTGACAAAAGAATAATTCCTAGCATTAGCAGATGTTTGCTTAAGCAGAACTATCGGTGATCGCATGGCATGGCCTGTGAAGGCTAAAATATACTGGGATCCAGAGCATGACGTGCCATTACTTATGCAATCTCAAAATGGCGATCCTTCTACTTCATTCATGCTGAAGCTAACTGATCCAGGTGATGCTAGACCTGCTACACAAACAGATCACGTTAGGCTTCGCGAGGCATTAAATTACGAATTCGGCAGCGACAAAGTGTATACCAAGCTATTCATGGATAAGTTCATATTGTTAAACAAGGTACCCCACTGGGATTTAATGTGGGAGGTAATCTCATCGGGCAACGTTCTTGGCCAATTATACTACGATCCATTTAAACATAGGTGGAGGTTTAGACTCAACTATACCGGGTCCGTTCTAGTGCTTAGAGAAGGCTTAGTTGATCACATTACAGCATCAGGGCTCTTTATTGAGCGGAGCGTTTTAAAAAGCCACTACTCCGGTAGTTCGAGACAAGTAGTGATAGTTGGCAAGAATGGAAAGCCTCGTGGAATAGCTGAGAACGACAATGGCAAACTCATTATAGCTAAGTTGTTCAGAACATTCATTGAGCCTATAGAGACTAGTTGGAAGAGTTCCTCACTTCACGACGTATTAAAGCTCAATGACTACGCTCTCTACTACTTTGAGTCTAGAGCTAAAGCATTCATATACTCAATGTACTCTAAAACTAGTAAAGAAGTAATTGTATCATATTCTGGTGGGAAAGATAGCTTAGTATCACTGCATTTAGCCATGAGTGTTATTGGAGAATTGAAGCTATTATTTAATGACACTGGATTAGAGCTTCCTGAAACAATAGCTAATGTAGAACATGTATCTGAAAAATATGGGCTCACTAAAGTATTAGCTAATGCTGGCAATAGGTTTTGGAAAGATGTAGAATTGTTTGGTCCTCCTGGAAGGGATTACAGGTGGTGTTGTAAGGTACTGAAGCTAATTCCATTAGCTAAAGTATCTAAGCAGGAGTGGCCTAGTGGAGCCCTAAATATAGTTGGCCAGAGAGCCTTTGAATCCTTAGAGAGAGCTAGAAGCCATAGAGTCTGGAGGAATAAGTGGATACCACATCTCCTAAGCATATCACCCATCCAGGAGTGGAGCCAGCTTCACGTATGGCTCTACATATATAAACATAGGTTACCATACAACAAGCTTTATGATGAGGGCTTTGAGAGGCTTGGTTGCTATCTATGTCCGGCAAGTACTTTAGCTGAATTTAAGGAAGTTGAGACAGCGTGCCCAGAGCTTTGGTCAAAGTGGATCAATGTACTTGAGGTTTGGAGAAGAAAGCTTAGTCAACCAAGGGAGTGGATCGACTTCGGCCTATGGAGATGGCTTACTCCAGCGTTCGCTAAGCGAAGGCTTGAGATAAAGACGCCTGGTTATTCAAGTAATTGGAGAATAGAGCATACTAATAGACTTATTGAAGGAGCAGCAAGGCTTTCTCCCATAAAGATCGATAGAGGAGAGAATTACCTAACGGCTTACTTTAATGACGAATTGTTAAATGATGAATGTTTACTAACCTTCACATCAAACACTAAGATGCTTAAAGCAAACGTCTATAGAGACGTTGAAGGTTTAGTTGTTGAAACGCATAGAGCTAAAGTGATAATTAGTGGAAGAGTCATTAAGGCGTCATTCAGAGAACATAGTGGTATAGAGGACTTAGCTGATGTATTAAAGAATATTTACAGAGTTAAAGGATGCGTAAAGTGCGGCAGCTGTGTCATATGGTGCCCAGAAAAAGCAGTCAAACTAACAAGCAATGGGCCTTTGCCTAAAGTTCCATGCTTGAGCTGTAGAATATGCATTGAAAATTGTCCTATAAGTGAAATGCTTGTTGAGAAAATTGTAATGCCTCTTATACTTGACGATACCACAGCTTGGAGAAGAAGGACTAGGTTTAAGAGGGAAGACTTGTTAAAGTCTTTTAAAACTATGGGTTACATACCTTAGCGTTTAATTGACTTAGGTATATACTTCATTATTTTAACGAACTTCCTTTCTACATCGTATATCATTCTAATGATATCTTCTTCGCTTCTCGCTTCATTAAGAATCTTTATTGCTTCTCTATTTCCTACACCTCTTCCAGCAATTATTAAGGACACTATTGAGCCATAGCGTGATGTAAGCATAGCTCTAAGCATTAAGCCATCCATGATCCTTCTCTCCTTCTTACAGAGTCTACCTCCATTCCTTAACTTAATAAATACGCCTTGTTCGCGTGTTCCATCGCCTTTAATTACTGCTATTAAAGTAGCACCACACTTCCTACAAACAATGCTCCTTGAATTAATGGCTTCTTCAACCTTAGCTCTCCAGACGTATCCGCAGTGTAAACATAGCATTGATACTCTTCTCTTCAGAAGCCTCAATTTATACGCTGAGAAATCTATTGAGTAATACTTTTCAGGCTTGCTGGGCAGCTTGTTTATAGCTTCCTTAAAAAGAGGATATTCCCTTTCTGGAGTCCATAGAATAGTCTTAACACTAATGAAACGCCCGAGATCCTTAAGTAGCTTGACTGCATTGGCTACATCATAGTCTCTAAGAAGAGTTTCTTTAAAAGCTTCTCTGCCAACAATAGTTTTTGAAAGCCTTTGCAGCATGCTTTTAGTTACTTCAACTCTTGACTTAGGATCTATTACTCCAAACCTTTGAGCAACGAAGAAAGTCCTCCATAGATATGCATTGCTATTCTCAATAACTCTCTTAATTAAGTCTTCGTAATCACTGCTTTTTACAACTGAAGACAGTTCTTTAATTAACTCATTTACTTGGTTTATTGTTGGACGAACATCCTCGAATTCAAGGATTACATAATATGGTGTAGCATATCCACGCGAATTGGGAGTTATAATTCTTCTGGCTATAGTTAAAGCTATTTCCTTCAGTAGATTAGCTACCTTTGATCCAAAGAAGCCGTATAACACAACTACTCCATGATCCCTTCTTAACTCAACAACAACTGCGTCATCTGTTGGAATAACGCTGTTCTTCTTCAGTTCTTTAAGTACTTCTTCAATATATTCTCTTGACTCAGAGCTTATGTATACATTGCTTAATCCAAGGCGCTTAAGGGCTTTTGCTAAGCCTTCTTTAATCGCCATTCTAATGAATGCACCAGCATGTCTAGCGACGCTGTATTCTACAGGTATGCTTTCGCCTTCCCACCTGGGTATAAGTGCTTTAAAAGATTTTTCAACAGGCTCTACATATAGCTTCCCCCTCTCTCTATCATATCCAATGAATTTCCATAAGCTTCCAGCAAGTATGAATGGAGCGTTTTCCTCTAAACCCGTTACTATAAACTCCTCGTTAAGCGATCCTATTACTTTGCCTGTGCTTAGTTCAATCACATTAACTATCCTTACTTCAGGTATCATAGTTACTCTGTAGAAATATTGTTTAAGCCTTCTGCCTGGATATATTCCTCCATTAATTACTCTTATTACTTTAAGTTCTTCCAGAAACTTTAGGACTTCATTAAATGAATCAAGGTCTAATCCATGAAAGACTCTTGATGAGTAGAATTCCGCATAAAGATCTGCTTTTTGCATACCAGGGGATATCATGACTCTTAGCGCTACTTGATGAGCTAAAACATCTAGAGGCTTATCAGGGATCTCCTCTTTCTCAAGGACCCCCATAACGGTTCTTCCAGCTAGTACTATTGATTCAAGAATGTCGTAAAAGTTCCTAATGGTAACTATGGCTCCTCTAGAGACACCAGTTATTCTATGTACGCTTCTCCCAATTCTCTGCATAAGTCTTACAGCTTGCCTAGGAGACATGTATTGTATTACGTAATCTACGTGGCCTACGTCAATACCTAGTTCAAGGCTCGACGTTGCGATAACAGCCTTAAGCTTACCTTCTCTAAAAGCTCTCTCAGTACTTACTCTACTCTCTTTTGAAAGGCTTCCGTGATGTACGCTCACTCCTCCATAGAGCTTACTTAAGTTAGATAAGTGCCAAGCTATGTTTTCAGCAGTATCTCTAGTGTTAGTGAATATTATTGCATGACCTTGGCTTTCAATTAATTCAACTAGCTTTTCAAGCCTTACCCCAAGTTCATGTCCATCGCATTCCTTCGCGATCTTTCCTGGAGTTTCAACACTTATGTGTACACTTTTAGAAGCACTTGATTCAACGACCTGTACGTATGTAGGGGAATCTACAAGTTCTATAGCCTTAAGGACGTTGGTTAAGGAGGCTGTGAGACATGCTTTGACCAGTCTTCTATTAATAATTTTCTCAACAATATTTATTGCTGAAAGAAGCTCCACCCCCCTCTTGCTTGTAATTATTTCCCTGAATTCATCTATGACAATATAGTGTAAGTTACTTAAATACTTCCTATAAATTTCATCAGCAACTATGTATTGAAATGATTCAGGAGTAGTAAGCAAGATATGTGGAGGACTTTCTTTAATTTTCTTTCTCAAAGATACTGGTGTATCGCCATGCCTTACTGCAACTCTTAATCCAAAACATGTGCTTAGTCTACTGATCCTTAGTTCAAGATCTCTATTTAAAGCTCTTAGGGGAGTTACATATATTAATGAAATAGGTTCCGCTTTCTTCTCTGAGAGAATGCTCATTATTGGAATTAATGCTGCCTCAGTTTTACCAGAGCCTGTTGGAGCCACTATGATTGTAGTGTAGTTCAATGCAATGTATTTAAATGCCTTAGCTTGAATAACTGATAGCTTTTCATACCCAAGTTCTTCAAGACACTTAGCAGCAGAGCTATCTACAATTACATCTCTAATAGGTATTGATGGAAGTATATCGTTAATAGTTGAATCAGCCATTGCTGCTACCGTTCGCCCTCGCACATTTACTTTCATTACTTGGTATTTATTTACACAACAACATACACACGGATTCTACATCAATACACGAGCAAGTAATCTTTGAACTCAATAATGCAGGCGCTTCTAAAGGAGGGCATTTCCATGCATCATAGTGGAAGGACTATTTCTTACATTGACGTAACTAAAAGTTATTAAGCACTTTCCTAGTTCTTATGTGAGTCAGGCTGGTGAGAGGGTTTTGACAGAAGAGGAAGTAGAGGAAACTGAAGCTACTGAGGAAAGCAGTGCTAGAACCTTCTCAATAGCTACTTTCTCAACATTCTTAGACAGAACAGAGAAATGGATAAAATATGTTGAGGGAAGCATACGCCTAGAAGAATTAATTAATTTCCTTAAAGGGGCAACTAAAGTTAAGAAAGCAGGGAAAAAGCCTGTAAAAAAGAAGTGATCATAAGTTACAAGAAACTTACTTAATCATGTTTCCTTTCTAAACAAGACGCCAGCATATCCAATATCTTTTAGGATTGCGTGCAAAAAGTCTTCGCTCACTCTTTTATCTATGACTAATGTAACCATCCTTACATCATTTACTACATAAAGCTTTAATTTCTGAATAACAACTAAGCCTTCAATAATTTCCTTATGATCCTTTGGAGGAGATATGAAGTCCTTGAACTTTCTCTTCATATACTCATAAAATTCATCAAAGTTTTTAATGTATCTAAGCGATTCAGTAATGTCGAGAGTAGCTCCTCTAACTGTTGCTATTCTTTCTAGGAATTCAACGGCTTTTTCTAAAGGTAAGTCTATGTACTTGTATCTTCCCATGTCAACTCTTACTACTATCTCCACCAAGATCTCTCCCTTAATTGCTTACAGTATTATTCGCACAAGCTCATTCCTTACTTAGGATACAGCATCTGCTGCTAATAAGGCTGAATTCTCATTATTAAAAGTCCATTTATTTAATGCAAGAGGCTAGGGCTTCAATAGATCTTTGATTATTGAGCTGAGATTTTTTTCAACGTGCTCAATATTTCATTTAGAGGGGCATTAGTTCTGATCCCTCTTGAATCAAAGTGTGTGACTGAAGCTTTGTAGCCAAGTTCCTTAAGAGCCTCTATTATTCTACTTCTTTGAGGCATGTTCACTTCAGCTACTTTACACAATTTATCCAATCTATAGTACGGCGTGTTTATCTCATATTCAATCAACAGCTCTCTTAGGAAATCCACAATTCTTTCATCTATAGGCAACCTGCGTTCACTTATAGATGTAAGGGCTCTCTCTATAATGCCTGCATCGATTAGTTCACTTATCCAGAGAGGGCCTATAATTAAATGTTTCTCGCATACCCTCTCAATCTCCGAGTTAGTCAAATACTCGCGACTAAGCGTATTTTTATCATACTTAATGTAACCTATGTTTTTAAGCAATTCATCAGCTCTTCCAGCACTCTTATCAGCCCTGAAGAACGCTCTATAGTAATAGTCTTTGTAATATGCTATTAGTGGCTTTAAAGCTACATCCTTGGCGGCAGAGGCCCTAATTATACTTCCGACAAGTATCCTAAGCCCCATTTCCTTTGAGAAATCAACTCTCTTACACCATGCTCCGTACTTCCTGAGGCAGGCTTCTGGGTGATTGCAGTTAAGTGTAGCAGTATCTGTTGCAGTTACCGCAATTACTCCCCCTCTACCTATAGAGTGAGCTGCCTCCTCTATGAAAGGCATCGGAGATCCATATGGATCTAAATCAATGAAGTCTACTACAACGCCGCTATTTCTAATGCTATTCATAAGTGAATTAGCGTCACAGTTGTACGCTTCTATAATGTTACGTAAGCCATTTAAAGCTATGTTTCTCGTTATATAGCGATATGAAAGAGGCTCTAAGTCGTTTGCTATACCCACTCCTCCAGCCTCAAGAGCTATTCTAATGCTTCTCACACCTGTTCCTGCAAGAGGCTCTATGAAGAAGAACTCTCCTTCATTAAATAAGGCTGTAAGCAATAACACTGTTACAGATCTATTGTGCTCCATGACTGGATTGTAGAATACTGGAGCCCAAGCTGGTTCATAAATTCCATTGCTTCGTAAGAAGAACTCTTGTCTAGGAACTATTACTTTAGCCCTGCCTTCAATAATTATTGTATCCCATTCGTATAATTCAATGTCTTCCATAGTATTCCCTAATGGCTTTAACTACTTCTAGTGGTAAATAGCTGTTTAATCTACTTCTATTGAATTGATCTACAGTAATCAACGTGGCGGTTCTTAAGGCAGTAAGTATGTCGAGATCCTTCAATCTATAATGAATTACTATTATGAACGGCTTCCCCGACAAAATGACTTTTTCTAAAATATCCTTCTTAAATCCGGGTATAGAGAGCTCCATAGGCCCAACTTCATCTACTCCAATAACATCAGCTTTATTAATTGACTCAAGAGTTTTTCTCCATAGATTTAGTGCTTCATCTACTGCAACGCCATATTTCCCCACCTTAATTTGTGAAGGGAGACCTGTTTTAGCAAGCCATGCTTCACTACCACTGTAAAGATCCACTATCTTGAAGCCCACTCTTACTCCACCACTTCTTACTTCAGGACTATGGATTCCTGCTACAGTGAAGCCATTTGATAAAAGGCGGTTAATGATGTTATTGAATAGAGTTGACTTTCCAGATCCAGGTTTTCCAGTTATAACGTATTGAGGAAGCTTAGTTCCAAAGTTTAACGCAGCCATAGCTCCTCTATCTTCTAGAACGCTTTACTGATTTTAAGGAGTGAAGTCTACTATTTCTTCATCTTTAACTACGATTAGCTCAGTTCTAGCTATATTAGCTATCTTTCTTGCTTCCTCAACTTTCTGATTAAAGTTCTTTGAACTCGACGTATGCTTTATTACAAATGAAACTGTTGCATCATCTCTACGGCCGACGATATCTATGGGCATTCTCTTTAAATGTATAACTTTAAACTTCATTCTCCTCAAATCATTCATTATCTTTTCCTCAAGTTTTACGTCTGGAGGTGCTTCAGTGCTTTCACTTATTGCTGAATGCTCTTTAAATATGTCTATTGGTTCAACTATTTCTTCTCCAAGAACTTCAATCAATTTTAGAGCAGTATCTATGGATACATGCATGTTGCCTCTCTCATATTCATATATAGCCTTTCTAGAAACACCGATTTTATTAGCTAATTCACCAAGGCTTAATCCTAACTCCTCCCTTAGTGCTTTCATTTTCTTAGCGTTAATTTTAATGATGTATGAGCCGCAAGTATTTAATACAAAAACTTCTTTTCCACTTAAGATGCTTCTTAAAGTGTAAGCTTTCATTAAGTATATTCCCCCTCTTTCATAAACTATATCGTCTTCAAGCTCCCTTCCACGGATTCTTGAGCTCACTACTAGAGGTGCCGAGCTGTAGGCAGTTGAAGATTTGATTAACTCACTTATATCATCTTTATCTAAGTAATAGGCGTCTGTAGTTATTTTAATGAATACATTTCCTCTTTTAAGAGATGAAGCTATGTCTATGGCTTTCTTACCCCTTATGGAGTAATCTATTACCTCCACTCTCCTCGAAAATGCCTTGAGAGCCTCGTAAGTTTCTTCAAGCAATTCATCTACTTTGGAACTCATGTTAACACACTATACTCATTATAAGTGTTACGTAGGAATGTTTAATTAACTTATCTCACTTTCTCCCAAAGTACTTTGCATAAACCATTGCATGATCCTTGTCATAAGGCTCGAGATGAACTACATCAATTATTTCAAACCCTCTATTCTTCAGCGTCTCTATCTCCTTCCTATAAACTTCGCTTGGTTCTTGAGTTACATCAATGCTTCTAGCCTTTATGGCTAGAAGTAGCCAGCCGCCGTCCTTTAGGAAGTAATCAGCGTTATCCGCTACAAGTGCTGCTTGCTCTGGCTGTGCTACATCTGCATATATTCCATCTACGGCAGTAACTATATGCCTATAGTCCTGAGGCTTCCTGGCATCAGCTAGAATAGGGAACATGTTCTTCCTTGTTTCAACTACAAGTATGAACTCTCTCATAACTCTTGGAGCGAACTCAACTCCATAAACTCGGCCGCTTGACCCAACTATGTCTGATACGTGGCTTGCAGTTGTACCGCTTGCAGCACCTAAGTATAGCACGAAGTCTCCTTCCTTTATTGGAAGCTCATCTAAGCCATTCCATAGTGCAGCGCATAGCTTACTTCTATAGGCATTCCACTCTCTATACTCAGCATCGCCGTATCTAAACAATCTCTCTCCATAGACTCTATAGCCTGGCGCCAAGTTTTTAGTGGCATACCTTATGGTTCCATCATCTAACTCAACTACATATACACCTGGGTATTTCTTATGGGGGCTAATTGAGGATACAGCTGACAATAAGCTTACACCTCCTCTCCTTTACTCCTCTTCTTAGGCTGCTTTCTAGGTTTACCCTCTCTAGTCTCTCTTAGAGCCACTTCTTTTCTTGGAGGAGGCTTAGGGTAAAGTTTTTTAATTTCATCTATTCTCTCCTCAAGTTCCTTCCTCAACTTCTCTCCAATATCTCTGCCAGTAAAGCGATCTATTTTAGCAGCTATAGCTAGCTTTGCTGCTAAAGCTCTAGCAATCTTTCCTCTCTGCCACCTTGGAGCCTTATGTATTTCAGGGAATTGAAATATGATTCCGTGCTTAGGGGGCTTTCCACCAGTTCTTAAGGCTCTAAATAAGGCTTTTTCGGCTCCAAGAACCTGTATAGTACTTGCAGGTAGTTTAGCTAATTCATCTAGTCCTCCCGCTAAGCTAAGTAGCCTAGCTCCAAGAAGGGGGCCTACGAGTGCTGTAATGTTTGGAGCCACTTCTTTCATTACTGCAGTTATATAATCTGTGAGCTCTGCTCTGAGTTTGTAGAGCTCCATTATTATATTTGCAAGAGTCTGTACTTTCTCTATGTCGAAGTCGCTTAACTCAGCTCCAATGCTTTTTTCAGCTACTTCAGCTATTTTCTCAGCTTTAGACTTGCTAAAGCCCATTTTCACTAGTGGCTCAATGACTATGTTACTTCTATAGCCAAGTTTAGCAACTATGTTAGCGTAATCAACGTGCTCCTTCACTAATTCATCGAGCTCTGGGAAGTGGAGGCTATACCACTCCCTTAGCCTAGCCACGTATAGGTTTATTGTCTTATCTATATCATCGATAGCCCTTATGGCTTGTACTGCAAGTTGATCTCTTTTACCAGCCTCTCTCCTAAGCTTCCTTCTAGTAGCTTCAAGAGTTGCTCCATGAACTATTCTCCAGTACTCTTCGTAATTTGAGGCAAAGCCTAGTGAAACAGCATACTTAGGTAACTGAGATCTAAAGGTTACTACAACTCTATTGCCGGCTTCAACAAATGCCTGAAGTCCAGCGGCGTTAGCTGCCTTAGCTAAAGTCTCTACTTCTACAATAACTTCACTTACACCAAGCTCCTTGAGTTTTTCAATAACTTCTTTGTGTTGCGGTGTTTCTACACCACCTTCCAAGGCTTCAATGAAGTCCACCAGTTCGTCTAAACTCCGTGGAGCAAGAGAGTATGCAAGGACTTCTCCATCATCTCTAAGAGCTACTACTCCTACTAACGAGTCAACTAAGTACGCCTTCAAATGAATCCACCATCTACAGTGGTATTATTAGACAAAGAGAGATATATATAGGTGTACAATACTATCTGGCTAGAGCTAGCAGAGCGTGTGGGTTGATACCATGCCAACACATGGATCAATGACTAAGGCAGGTAAGGTTAGGAGTGCTACACCAAAGATCCCGCCAAAACCTAGGAGGAATATGTCTCCAAGAACTCGGAATAGAAAGGAGTACTTAGTTAGGAAGCAAAAGGCGGAAGCTGAAAAGACAGTTCTACAATAACTAAGTTAACTATTTATTATGTCTGTAAGGAGTACTATAGTTGGTAGAAGACAGCTCTTTACTTACTCTAACCTTATGTATATAGGCGGTGTAGGACTTGAGGATGCATGAGCACTGGGGCTATAGAGGCTTTCTAGCAGAATTAATGGAAAGACTTGAATTAAAGCCAGGAGATATAGTTAGAGTACGTAAGAGAGGCCTAGTTGTAGAAGGAATGCTCATGCCACGTGAACTATTGTACGGAGACAAGCCAATTCTAGTAATTAGATTAAGCAATGGCTATAAAGTTGGCATAAAAATTGATGAGAGTACATGCATTGAGAAAATTGGGACAAGGGCCTTCGGAGAACGTAGCATTGTTGAGAGAGAGCAGAAGGCGGAATTGCCTAAGGTAGCGCTGCTGAGTACTGGAGGAACTATATTGTCAAAAATAGACTATGAGACTGGTGCAGTAAAGCCTTCTCTTAACGTAGGTGAGCTACTCGAGTGGGCGCCTGAGCTAGCTGAAGTATCGTTTATAGAGGTGAGAGAGGTTTTAAGAATATTCAGCGAAGATATGACGCCAGCTCTATGGATTAAGATAGCTGAAGAAGTGTATAAAGTACTCTCATCAGGGTATAAAGGAGTTGTAATAGCTCATGGAACTGACACGATGAGTTATACAGCTGCTGCACTAGCATTTGCTATAAGAAATAAGCCTTCTCCAATAATTTTAACAGGCTCTCAAAGAAGCAGTGATAGACCGAGCACTGATTCAGCTTTCAACCTTCACGCTGCATTCATAGTTGCTGTAAAGGCCCCCTTCGCTGAATCAGTAATAGTAATGCATGGTGAAACAGGGGATGTCTATGCCTTAGTACATAGAGGGGTGAAAGCTAGGAAAATGCATACTAGTAGACGTGATGCCTTTCAATCAATAAATGACAAGCCCATAGCTATAGTATACCCAGCTAGAAATGAATTAAGGATAGTCGGCAGAATCTATGAGGAGAGAAGTGAAAGCAAGGAGCCCATTCTTGAAAACCACTTCGACGATAAAGTAGCCCTTGTAAAAACTTACCCTGGGTTCTCTAGTGAAATAATAGATTTTCTAGTAGATAAGGGATATCATGGAATAGTTATAGAAGGAACAGGCCTCGGCCACGCGCCAAACACTACAATAGAGTCATTTAAGAGAGCTATAGAGGAGGAAGTAAGTATTGTCATGACCAGCCAATGCCTTTTCGGTAGAGTAAACATGCATGTCTACAGCACTGGGAGGAAGCTTCTTGAAGTAGGCGTAATTCCAGGTGATGACATGCTTCCTGAAACAGCTTACGTTAAATTATCCTGGATTCTTGGCAAAACAAGGAATATAGATGAAGTACGAAGGATCTTTAGGACGAATATTGCTGGGGAAATAAACTTGAGACATACATTAGATCTTTATCCAAGGTGGATTACGTGAGCAGTGACTACAGATCTTGGGGCCTTAAAGTAGGATTAGAAATACACGTTCAATTAAATACCTCTAGAAAGCTTTTCTGCAATTGCCCCACGAAGCTTGTTGAAAGCAGTGATGACTTCACTTTTGATAGAATCCTTAGGCCTGCTAAAAGTGAGACGGGGGAAGTTGATGTAGCAGCCTTCTTAGAGTGGCATAGGGGCAAGGTATATAGGTATCATTTCCCCAACGAGTCATCATGCCTTGTTGAAGCAGACGAAGAGCCACCTCATGAGATAAATAGAGAAGCTCTAGCTGTAGCCATAGCTATAGCGATGGCCTTACACTCAAACATAATTGATGAAATATACGTGCAGAGAAAAATAGTTATAGACGGCTCAAATACCTCAGGTTTTCAGCGCACTGCAATAGTGGCTTTAGGAGGCTATATAGATGATGAGGATGGAAGAGTTGGTATAGAAACGATAACTATTGAAGAAGATGCTGCTAGAAAAATTAGTGAAGCAGATGAACTAGTTGAATATAAGTTGGATAGACTTGGGATACCGCTTATTGAAATAGCTACTTCACCTGACATACAGAGTCCAATTCAAGCCGAAAGAGTGGCCTTTAAAATAGGCCAGTTAGTGAGGCTCACTGGTAAGGCTAAGAGAGGTCTTGGAACTATAAGACAGGACCTTAATGTATCTATATTGGGTGGAGCTAAGACAGAGATCAAGGGAGTCCAACACCTCTACTTAATATCTAAAGTAATTGAATACGAAGTCATTAGACAAATTAACCTTCTAAAAATAAAGGATCTATTAATTAAAAGAGATCTAAAGCCTGAAAATATAGGTGGAGAAATAGTAGATGTAACAGAAGTATTTAGAGAAACAAAGTCGAAGCTTATTAGAAGTGCTTTAGAGAAAGGTGGAACTGGAGTCTATGCAGTAGTATTAAGGGGGTTTAAGGGCATATTAGGAATGGAAATACAGCCTGGGAGGCGTTTTGGAACAGAGCTATCGGACTATGCAAGAGTGTGGAGCGGAGTAAAGGGAATAATTCATACAGATGAATTACCAGGCTACGGCATAAGCATTGATGAAGTTAACGAGCTTTACAAACGCCTTTCAGCTAATAAGGACTTTGACTCCATAGTGCTCGTAGTTGATAGAGCTGAAAAAGCATATAAGGCTCTGCAGGCAGTTATTGAAAGAGCCTGCATGGCCTTAAACGGCGTGCCGGAGGAGACTAGAGCTGCTAACCCTGATGGAACTACAAAATTCATGAGGCCTAGACCTGGTGCAGCTAGAATGTATCCTGAAACCGATATTCCTCCAGTAGAAATTGATAGAGAGATCTTAGATGAAGCACTAAAGCTTATTCCAGAGCCTTATGACTTAAAGTATAGAAGGTTTGTTGAAACTTACGGTCTCAGTCCAGAGCTTGCTAAGGAGATTTTAAATAGCTTAAGGCTTGATTTATTTGAAGAACTCGTGTCATTGTACGGAAGTAAAGTTCAACCAACTGTAATAGCTTCAGCTGTAGAAAGTATGTTAAAGAGCTTAAAAAGAGACGGAGTCCCCATAGAGAATATAACTGATGAACATATTGAGCAAGCAGTAGCTCTCTTAGCTGAAGGAGCTATTGCTAAGGAGGCTTTACCAAGTCTATTCTCTAAACTAGCTAAAGAACCATTTAAAACAGCTAGAGAAGCAGCAGCTGAAATAGGGCTAGAAACTCTCAGCATAAGTGAGCTTGAAGACATTGTGGAAAGAGCTATTGAGGAAAACAAGTCTAAAGTTCTCGAGAGAGGGGAAAGAGCATTTAGCTTAATAATGGGCGAAGTAATGAAGATCGTTAGAGGGAAAATAGATGGTAAAGTAGTTGCCGAAGTTGTTAAAAGAAAATTAGATGCTTTAATAAAGTTTAAAAATCTCTAACATACACCGTGAAAAACGGTCTTAATAATTAAGGGCACGCTGTTTTCCCTACTTATTCAGGGGTTGTTATGAAGAGGGCTTTCTTGGGAATACGGAGAAACCTGGATATAATGGATCCTCTAACTCGCTCTCAATCAATAGTAGTCTATTGTACTTAACAGTCCTTTCTCCTCTGCTTGGAGCACCAGTTTTTATTAAACCTGTTTCTAAGCCTACTGCTAGATCTGCTATAGTAGTGTCTTCAGATTCCCCACTTCTATGGCTAATTATAGCCTTATAGTTATTTTCAGTTGCTATCCTAACTACGTCCATGGCTTCAGATAGAGTTCCAACTTGATTAACCTTTACTAATACTGCGTTAGCTGCCTTTGTCTCTATCCCTCTTTTAACTCTTTCTGGATTAGTCGTGAATAAGTCGTCGCCCACTATTAAAATTTTGTTTCCAAGTCTATTGGTTAGCACTTTAAATGCTTCATAATCCTCTTCGTAAAACGGATCTTCTATGCTCACTATAGGATATTCGTTTACCAATTCTTCGTAGAATTCAAGGAGTTTATCGCTGGATAATTCATAACTCTCAATTCTATACACTTTTTTATCAACATCATAGAGCTGGCTTGACGCGACATCTAAAGCTAAGGCTATGTCACTACCTGGAGTATATCCAGCTGCTTTTATTGCTTCAACTAGCGCTGAAAGAGCCTCCTTCACATGACTCATGGGGGGCGCGAATCCCCCTTCATCTCCTACATTTATTGCAAGAGGTCCATATTTTTCCTTAAGTAACTTCTTCAGAGAGTGATATACTTCAACTGACGCCTTAACTGCTTCACTAAACGAGCTAAATCCTCCTGGAACAATCATGAATTCCTGAAAGTCTAACTTGTTTCCAGCGTGTACACCACCATTAATTATGTTCATTAATGGTACAGGCATTTTACGCGCCCTTACTCCTCCTATGTAAGCATATAAAGGCACGCCGCTAGTTGATGCAGCAGCTTTAGCAACAGCTAGGCTTGTAGCAACAATGGCATTTCCGCCAAGTCGGGCCTTATTGGGAGTTCCATCAAGCGTTACGAGCTTTAAGTCTATTTCCCTTTGCTTCCTAGAATCCATGCCCTTTAACGCATATGCTATTACATTGTTAACGTTATCTACAGCCCTCCTTACACCTTTTCCGCCATAGTCCTTCCCGCCATCTCTGAGTTCGACTGCCTCATGTTTACCTGTTGAAGCTCCTGAAGGTGATATAGCTACTCCAACTCCACCTCCCTCGGTGTGAATGGTTACTTCTACTGTAGGATTCCCTCTAGAATCCAACACTTGTCTGGCCTTAACAAGCTTTATATTGAATGATTCATCTATTGTACTCACGTACACATACATTGCTAACACCAAGGTGCACTATATTGAATGACAATATAAGCGTAGATGCGCTGCTCACTGCGTCAATTATTGTGCTTCTCATCATATATCCGATATACGTTGTCCATTTAGGTAAGAAAGTAAAGTCTTGGGCTTTGTACAATGCCTTCACAATTCCATTGATTGCAGCTATAACGTATTTTACTATTGCTAATGCTCTTAAAGAATTAAGTAATGTTATTGCATTAGTAATCCTATCAATAGGCTCAATGCTTACAGTGCTGTCCAAAGAAAAGTGGGTTATCAATATTATTTATGTAGAGAGCTGTCTTTTAATAGCACTGTTTGCAGTAATGTTTAGAAACTCATTTTCATAGCTTTGAAATTTTGAGAACTACTTTATCAACTGCTATTAAGCATTCCTAGCCTTGAAAGGTGATTATTTTCTTTAGTGTTCTCTCATAACGTTCCAAAGCTCGTTTATACCATCATATACCTCGTCTACGTCAATTAATTCAACATCATATTTATTGCGTACTAGGACTCCTCCGTCTTTTTCAATGGCATTAATAACGCTTTCAATAATTATGTAAGCCAATAATGCATTTTCGAGTTCTTCGCGAAACACCCTTCGTAAGTCTATTAAATTATTTAAAACCCACCTGTTCTCTTTTACCCATACACATTGCATGCTTATTCTGAGGGTTCTATCCCAAATCCCAATAGTCAAGGGATACATCTTACATACTAGCGGATGCTCTCCATGAATTAAGCACACAGAGTCCTTACTGAATGGACACCTTCCATTAATAAGCCATTCATATAGTACAACGACTTGCTCTCGACTAGGTAATTCATACACTAAGCGTGGAGCAAACTTTACTTCTACTTTATAGTTAAGCGCCCTTATCTCTAGCAGTCTCTTCTCCCATGGAAACACTAAAGGGTGATCGCTTTCGCTTGTAAATATGCAGCACTGAATACACCTTAAACACTTAAACTCCTTTATTGAAGAATGCACTATTAATGCGCCCCACAGCCACTTAACATTCTAAATCTCTAACATAGTAGTGAGACGGATTAAACTTCATTACTTTACGTAGTTTCTTAAAATTCCAACAAACTCTAATTCAGCCTCTATTACATCGCCTGGTTGAAGGCCTTCAGGAGGTCCTGCCGGAGGGCTGCCAAGGGATATTACATCTCCAGGCTCAAGCGTCATTATTTCACTTAGAAATTCAACTATATCCCACACCTTATATATCATGTTCCTTGTATTCGACCTACCTTCAACTAAGCCATTCCTTCTGCGGAGTATGTTTAAGTTATGTATATCTATGCTTCTTTGGATGAATTCATCCATTGTAACTATCCATGGACCTATAGGTGAGAAAGTATTGAAAGCCTTAGACCTTTGTTGATACAGTACAAACCCAGGTTGCATCATTTCAATATCGTGTGCAGTAATGTCGCTAAATATTGTCACTCCAAAAATGTGCTTCAGCGCCTCCTCCTTAGTGATGTCCTTAGCCCTTCTTCCAATAACTATAGCCATTTCAAATTCGTGGAAAAGGCATTTTGATGAAGTACCTGGCCACCGTCCACCGCGTGGAATAATTATGTAGTCTTCGTGTCCTAGTAATGTGTTGCTGGGTTTAAAGAAGAATAATGGAACATCAGGCTTAGGATATTTTAACATCGCTCTATACTCTTCATAGTTGAGCCCTATCCCTATGATTTTTGGTGGATTAGGTATTGCTGGTAAGTACTTTATCTCCTTTAATCCAAAGATTATTCCGGCATTAATTAAGTATTCTAAGTCGCTTTTTCCATACTCCTTAGTCGCTTCATCTATGAGATGAGACATGGTGGGTGAAAGCTCTATGAATCTCTGTGTATCGCTAGTTAAAAAGTGCGCTAATTCATAGGCTCTGCAAATGCTCACTTTATACTTGTTTATAAGAAGATCGGCTAAAGCTCCTCCAAGATCTAATACGTATTTCTCCATCCATAATACTCCAAGCCTTAAGCCCGCGCCTTCTTTAGCTTTAATGAAGGTCATTAGCCTCAACACTGTCACCGCGTATGTTCATATATCTATCCTCTGCTTACTTTGAACATCATATACCCGCACATTCCTAGGGTCAAGGATTACATAGACGCTGTCCCCTTCACTTATCCGAAGGGTCTTGGGTATGATTACTCTTATAGCAATATCGTTAAGCTTTACAGTTGCTAAAGCACTAGCACCCAGGTATTGTATCAGTTCAACTTTTCCGCTAAGCGTGCCCGGCTGATATGTTTTAACTACGCTTACATCGCTAGGCCTTATTGCTGCTATAACATCCCTCTCCTCAAACTGCAGCTCGCGGCTTACATTCTTTTCTATAGACACTTTATCTATATTGATCGCGAGCTTTCCTCCAAAAGCCTTAGCAATCCCCTTGAATACGTTAAGAGCTGGTATGCTTACATAATCGTCTACGTCTAAGTTTATTGGATTATTAAGTATTGTAAGCGGTTCCCCTATCTGCTTTACTTCTCCACCAAGTATTACTGCTACTCTAGTTCCTACAGTAAGGGCCTCTAAAGGATCGTGAGTTGAATAAATAGCTGTTATACCGATTTTTAATTGAAGTTGCTTAAGCCATACAGCCATGTACTCCCTAATTTTTGCATCTAAATTCCTCAAGGGCTCGTCGAGAAGAAGTACAGCTGGATTAGTCACTAATGCTCTAGCTAAAGCAACGCGCTGATACTCTCCTCCACTAAAAGTACTCGGCTTTCTATTGAGCACATGCCTTATTCCAAGAAGATCGGCTATTTCATACACTCTTTTTTTAACTTCAGCTTCAGGCAGGTTTTTCAATTTTAGTGGAAAAGCAATGTTTTCATAACCGGTTCTATCAGGATAGACTGGAGGATTTTCAAACACCATTGAGAAGCCCCTAATGTGAGGCGGTACATCAGTTATATCAATTCCATTTAAGTATATTCTGCCGCTTGTAGGGCTAATTAATCCAGCAATGATCTTTAGGAGAGTAGTTTTACCTGATCCTGGAGGACCAGCTACAGCTAAAACTTCCCCTCTGCCAACAGTTAATGAAACGTTCTTTAGTGCTACTCTTTCCCCAAACTTCTTTGATACATCTCTTACCTCAAGGAAAGGCATTTCAATACTTCACCTTAGATACACTACTTACTTTTTCCTCTGTAGCTTTATCAAAAATATGCACTTTCTCTAAGTTAAATGAAAGTCTTACTTTCTCTCTCTCAGTTACTACTTCATAAATGGGCACTAAGGCTTTTAACACTAGCTCCTTGGACACCCTTACATGTATAGCCAGCCTTTCACCAGATACTTCTATTACTTCAACTACTCCTTCAATAGGGCCACTTATATCTAAGTAGACGTCCTCGGGCCTGATTCCTATGACTATCTCTCTCCCTAAAAGGCTCTCTACATTATGATACGAACTCATGAATTCACTTACATCAACAACTACTTCATTTCTTTTAATTAAAAGCCTCTCCCGCTCCCTAACTAATACACCTTCAATCGTATTGATAGTTGGGCTTCCTATAAAGCGAGCTACGAAGAGGTTCTGCGGATTGTCGTATACTTCAATTGGAGAACCCACTTGTAGAAGCCTTCCCTTATTCATTACTGCTATTCTATCTGATAACATCATTGCTTCAAGCTGATCATGAGTGACGTAAATCATTGTTACACCGAGCTCTCTCTGAATCTTTTTTAACTCCCTCCTCATTTTTTCACGAACTTTAGCATCAGCAAAAGTCAATGGTTCATCGAGGAGGAGGACTTCAGGTTCTACGGCCATGCACCTAGCTAAAGCTATCCTCTGTTGCTCACTTATGCCTAGTTTACCGGCCTTAGTGTTAAGGCGATCCGTTAGTTCAAGGACTTCAGCTAATTCACGAACCTTCTTTGAAAGCTCTTCTTTAGGAACCCTCTTCACCTTTAATCCAAAGGCTATGTTATCATAAACACTCATATGTGGGAATACAGCGTATTCCTGGAAGACTAAACAAACATTGCGTAATTGAGGCGGTAATGCTGTTACATCATTATCCCCTATGTATATTTTGCCTGAGTCGGGTTTTTCAAGGCCACTTATTATTCGAAGAGTAGTGGTTTTACCGCAGCCGCTTGGCCCAAGTAAAGTAAATATCTCGCCTTCATATACTTCAAATGACACGTTGTTTACAGCTACAAGATCCCCAAATCTCTTAGTGACATTTACAACTCTCACTTTAGCTATTTTCATCCTCTCACCATGCCGAACGTGAATCCAGTTACAAGGTGCTTCTGAATGGCATAACCTATTGCTATAGGTATAATTGAACCTATTAATGCTAAAGCAGCTTGTGGACCGTACAGCTGGCCTACTGCACCAACGTACTTACTTATATGTACAGGGAGGGTGACTGCATATACATTAGTTAGCACAAGGGCAAATAAGAGCTCTGTCCAAGTGAGGAGGAATATGAATAGGCCTGCAACAACCAAGCCAGGTCTAGCTATTGGCAGTACTACTTTAAATAAGGTCTTTATTGGAGTAGCTCCCTCAAGCATTGCTGCCTCCTCCCACTCAATAGGTATAGCGTCTATGAAGCCCTTTAGAATCCATATTCCATACGTTACAGTAACAGCTGAATACAATATTATCAAGCCGAAGTGCGTATCAAGAAGCCTTAAGTTTGAGTAATAAACCATTATTGGAGTAACAAATGTTGCAGGTGGAAGCATACGGGTCAGTAGTGTAAAGAAGAGCCCGAATGGCCCAGGGGTATTGTATCTACTTGCTCCATACGCAGTAAAGAACCCTATCATCACTGCTATTATAGTAGAAAGGCTTGTAACAGCAAGGCTATTTATTAAAGGCTTAGTAACAGGCTCAACTATTGCTGTAGCCCCCATAATTCCAACGAATGCCTCTGATTTAAAGAGGACTATGAAGTTATTCCATGTGAAGTTCTTTGGTACAAAGTACGATACTCTCCACTCAGCATATGGTTTAAATGCCAATGACACAACCCAGGCTACAGGTATGAGAACCCATAGTACGAAGATGCCTATAGCTATGTACTTAAGAGCGCTCAACAAGATCTTAGTTCCATGGGACTTCATTTTCTACCTTCCCCTCTCAAAGAAATACCATATGAATGCTCTCACTACAATTATTATCATAGCTAATATAATTAGTGACATGGCTGCTGCATAAGATATGTCCGTGTACAATATGGCGGTCCTATATATGTACATTGACACGGTTTCAGTGGTTGTTCCAGGACCTCCGCCAGTCATTATAAATGCATAGTCAAACATTTTGAATGCTTCAAGGCCTCTCAACACTAATGCAACTATTATTAATGGCTTTATCAAAGGCAACCTCACCCTCCAGAATATGGTGAAGCTACTTGCACCAAGTACTTCGGCAGCTTCAACAAGTCTCTTAGGCACTGCTGATAAAGCTGAATACATTATTAGGAACATGAATGGAGTCCACTGCCATATGTCAGCAATGAGTAGCGTAATGAAGGCTGTATCAGGTTTTAGAAACCAATATATTCTTAGAGCTTCCTCCCCCATAATTGCCTTTAAGAATAAGTTGTTAACGGGACCATAGCTTTGGAACATCAAGTAAAATATTGTTGCAACTACGACTGGCGGTAGCATAAGTGGATATATTGTGATAGCTATAGCTGCTTTTTTTCCAACGAAGTCTCCTAGCATTATGTAGGCTAACGCTAGTCCAAGGAAGAACTCTATTGCAACAACACTCACTGTATATAGAGCTGTCCTACTGAGTGCTGCAATAAATCTAGCATCTCCTAAAGCTCTTGCGAAATTAGTTAAGCCAATAATAGGAGCCTCCCACCAATTCATACCCATTGCTGGAGACCACTTAAGGAAGGCCAGATATATCATTATGGCGAATGGAATTATTAGTACAGCGTTAAGAAGTATGTTTACTGGAAGTGTTGCCAGATATTTAATTTCCCTAGGAGGCTTCTCAGGCATATTTGCCCTCTCCATACCATTTTACGTACTTCAATCCTTATTAAGTGTTTTACATTAAGCATAGTGTTAAAAAAAAGCTTGGTATTATTTCATTATTTCATGTAGCCCTTTGCTCTCCAAACATCTTTAACATCATCTGGGAATAACTGGGCCAGTCCTCTCCAAGCCTCAAGCTGTGTATCTACACCATATTTTCTAGTTATTGAATCCCACTCAGCTGATACATCACTTAGCGCAACTTCAGGATCCTTTATTCCAGCCATAACACTATTTACTTCAGTCGTCAGTTTCGACAGGTACTCTGGCCCCCCTCTAATCAATATGTCTGGGAATGATATTCTAAGGCTCTCCATGTATACATCAATGAATTCCTCTCCATAGCCTTCAGCTGACTTAGGTCTATACGCAGGGTCTTTAAACCAGCACTCTCTAAATAAATCAAGTATTACTCCACTAAGTATTACGTCTAGACCTATGTCGGGAGCTGTAGCAAACTGTAGGAATAAGTAGCTTAGCTCAGGGTACCTACTGTAATTAGATACTACGCCAACCCAGTTAACCGGGTTGGGTGCAGCTCTTATGAGCTTTCCATCAACTACTACTCCAGGTAGTAGAGCTGAACCAGCTACATCCTTTACTAATGATGTTGGCCTCATGGCTTCCTTAGTTAGTGAAGGCCATGCCGCTGTAAACACTGTTTCTCCCTTTATGAATTTATCATATAGATCAGCCCAGCCAGCTGTAATAGCTTCTGGAGGCATGTATGGTTTAAGCCTTAGCATTATATCAAATGCGTATCGACCCTCAGGAGTATCTACTCTTGGATCCATTGTTTCTAAGTCAAAAGGTATTCCTCCTGCCTCAATGAATATGTTTAACCATGTAATGTAGGCTGCGAAAGCTGGTTCTGCATAGAAGTATGCGCCATAAACTCTGCCCCCACTAGGGGCTGTTAAATTCTTGTTGTAGAAGAACTCAGCCATATCTATTAAATCTTCCCAAGTATCTGGCACCTTAAGATCCTTTCCATATTGAGCTCTAAACTCACTCTTATAAATTGGATTTTCTATTAAATCCTTCCTATATGACAGCGTAAATACGTCTGAATCTAAAACTACGGAATACCTCTTCCCCTTATATATTGTGACATATGATCCTAGGGGCTCTATGGGAGCGCAAGGCCCTGTGTACTCAGGATCATACTTTGCATAGTATTCATCCAGGGATTTCGCTAACCCTGCTTCAACGATGTCTCCAAGCCACGTGCTAAATATGGTCACTATATCGAATGTCCCAGCCTTAGTAACTGCTTCAGCCATAGCTTTCGTATATACATCAGGCTCCTGACCAAGAGTTATTAATTCAACATTTACTTCAGGTACATACTGCCTCCATAACTCAATGGCTTTCTCCAGTTGTGCACGAGAACCTGCTACATGTAATATTTTAATTGTCGTGCCAGGTGTTATGACTCCTCTATTCAAAAGATCCCTTACTCCCTCTAGAGCTCTAGTAGCAGCACCACTTAATCCTATAGGAGGAGGCGTGACTCCAGGAGTAACTGTAACTGTCTTTGTAGCTGTAGAAGTAATTGTTTTCTCAACTATTTCAGCAGGCTTAGATAAGTACCCAATTGCATAACCTATTCCAATTCCAACAATAGTAGTACCAAGTGCTGTTAAAAACAGTCTACGTGATTTACTTACTTCACCCACAGTATTCACCCAATAAGTACTTATACACACTATCTTATAAAGATAGTATAAAGATAGATTAATAGGTTTGATATAGAGCACACTTATGTATTCTTACGCATTATACAGTATCAGTGCCTCAAAAGCTATAAGTGTTGTATGTTGAATACGTACTTCGGGTTCTTGTAAAGCATGTATTCCTTAACGTCGTCCGCTAGCCTTAATCCATCTAGTTTTGCAAACTCTACAGGCACATTCTCTATGAGATCTGTTCCAAAGAGTACTTTATTGGGAACCTCCTTTATAAATGCAGCTAAATCGTAGGAATAAGTCCACGAAGTCTCAAGGTATACATTATCATACTTCTTTGCAATCCATAGAGCAGCGCTTGAATATAGGCCGAAGCCTGCGTGAGCTAGCACTATCTTTACATCACTAAACTCTTCAGCCCTAGGGATAATAGCCATTGGATCGGAGAAAGGCCCGGGGCCCGTATGAATCATTATTGGCACTTTATGTTTTGATGCATGTTCAAATAATATAGCTGCCTTAGGATTTACAGGCGATATAGCGTGACCTGCTGTATGAAGCTTTACTGCAATGAAGTTCAACGACTTAAGGGCTCTATTCAACTCGCTTGAGACAAACTCCTTATCTAAGTGAGGGTTTACACTTGCCATTCCAAGCACTCTTCTGTTAGTCTTAAGAGAGAGCTCATATATCGCGTTATGTACTTTAACTACATCTGGAGCTCCTGGAAATGGCTGTACAACTACTGCTGAAATATTATACTTATTTATGTAGTTAAGGAGTTCTTCCTCAGTAATATTTAATCCAAATATAGTGCATTCTCCTAAATGCATGTGGGAGTCTATTACCTTCACATCTCTCACCCCAACTATAACTTACTCCCCTATGCTAATAAAGTACTTTCTAGAAGTATTGCTATGCATAACTTATATTGCTGTAGAAACTATTAATAATGTTGTAGAGGTGTATTTCTTGCCTGTAAAAGGGAGAGGAGCATTATTTAGGGAAGTTGGAAAACCTCTCTCTATAGAAGACGTTGAATTCCCTGATCCAAGGTTTGGTGAAGCATTAATTAAAGTTAGAGCTGTTGGAGTTTGTCACACAGATCTTGCGACAATTGATGGAGAGTTCCCTCCACCACCATTGATGCCAACGATACTTGGGCATGAAATAGCGGGTGAAGTTTACTCAGTTGGAGAAGGAGTTAGAGACTTAAGTCCTGGAGATAGAGTAGTGTTATCGTGGTTGTGGCATACATGCGGCAAGTGCCCCTATTGCTTAAGGGGGAATGAGCAGCTGTGTGAAAATCTTGTGGAAACAGGTAGACACGTCTATGGGGGCTACGCAGAATACGTTTTAGCGAAAGCCACTCATTTAATAAAGATCCCGCCCAATGTGCCGTGGGAATATGCTCCAGCAGCAACAGATGCTATAGCAACGCCCTTTAAGGGACTTAGAGTAGCTGGAGCAAAGGAGGGAGATGTAGTTGTTGTATGGGGAGTTGGAGCTCTTGGATTTAATGCAATCCAAGTAGCTAAATCAAAGGGATGTGTAGTTATAGCAATAGGTAGATCGGAGCACAAGCTTAGAAAGGCTAAGGAAGTTGGCGCAGATGAAGTAATCAATTCAACTAAAGAAGATCCCGTTGCCTCTATTAAGAGACTTACAGGTGGAGCTGATGTAATTCTACAATTAGTTCCCACAGATGTCAAGACGTATGAGCAGGCATTCTATGCGTTGAGAAAAGGCGGCATTCTTGTAATGCTTGGATACCCACCCGGCAAACTGTGCTTACCCGTAATTGAGTGGGGATTAGATGAAAAGAAAGTGATAGCATCTCTAGCTTTCACTAGATATGATATAAGTGAGAGCTTAAGACTGCTTGCTCAAGGCAAGGTGAAGCCCGTTATAACTACTTATAAAGGCTTAGATAGCATTAATGAAGCCCTCGACGACTTAAGGCGTGGCAAAGTTCTTGGAAGGCCCATTATATTGATGTAAGTTCAATCACTAAACTAAGTAGATTTTTTTCTTAAAGCAACTACTTCTGCTATTACGCTTAGAGTAAGTGGAGGACCTATTATAAGCAATGCCGTTATAGGCGTTGGATCAGGAGTTAGTACTGCCGTTACAGCATAACCCAGTATGAGTATGTAACGCCAATGCTTCCTTAAACTGAGGTCTATGTTAAATACTCTATTAGCTATGAAGACAAACAATGGTATGAGGAAGCCTATGGCTGTAGCTAAAGTAGAGATTATTATGAAGTCATAGAAGTCTGCAACATTTATGAATGGCTCAACATTTGCAACGCTACTGAAAGCAATCATTATTTTTACGGTTAGCGGCGCTATGATCAGGAAGCCGTAAGTTAAACCAGCGTAAAACAAGCCTCCTGTTGCTAAAGTTACTTTTATAGCTATCTTTCTCTCATGTGGATATAGAGCTGGCCTTAAGTATCTGTAGAAAAGTATGAGCGATATTGGAGAGCTTATAAGTACGCCAAAAAGTAGTGCTGACGAGAGGATTACTCTAATGGGTCCTGCAGGCTCACCCATAATGAGCACTATGTTACCTGGAACTTCTATGAATGGATTCCTTATAGCTAATTTAACTAAGTAGAATGAAATGGGCTCTCCATAAGTTAAGTGTATTGGCATCAGTAATATGAATATAGTTACTATAGTTATAATTACAATTCTTCTTAAAAACTTGGCAAATTCAACTGCTTCCCTCCAGATCTCCTGGAGTTCGCTGGAGCTCAATTCATCCAACCATTTAGTAAGTGACAGTAAAGATCTAGCTTTTTAATGAAATAATGAATTACTTCTCTTCTTCCTTTAATGACTCACTTAAGCTCTTTTTAACATCCTCCGTAGCTTTTTCTGTTTCCTTCATAGCTGCCCTAAACTCTCTAATGGCTTTCCCCAAGTCCCTCATTATTTGAGGAAGCTTTGACGGCACAACCAATATGAGGACTATTAGTATTATTAAGAATGCTACTTCCCAAAAGCCTATCATTATATCCCCTCATTGCATAATGTGAAGTCGCGTACTTATATTTTTTCATGAAGTGAGCATTTAACGCAACATTACTGCTTTTCTATAGGATTCAATGAATATCTCTAGCTCCTGCCACGATGGTTGAGCCTCTACGTCTCCGCGAACTGTGACCACTAAGGCTCCAGCTGCATTTGCATATAGAAGCGCTTGATCTATTGACATACCTCTATAAAGTGATGCTATAAATGCTGCGTTAAACGCGTCTCCAGCACCTATAACGTCTTCAACTAACGGTACTTTGAATGCCTCTACCCTATAGGTGTTCAACTTTGAATCGTAGGCTACAGCACCTTCTTCACCTAGCTTTACGACAACTAAATTACAGCCCTTGCTTATGATCTTTGAAGCTGCGCTACTGACACTATTTCCTGGAAAGAGTATTCCAAGATCCTCTATGTTTGTAAACACTATATTGGAGTTAAGGAACTTAGCTAGGGATTCTCTAGCTCTAGATTCATCCCTCCAGAGCTTCATCCTAATGTTGGTATCAAAGATTACGTCTACGTTGTTTGCTTTAGCTACTTCATAAGCTTTATTCACAGCTTCACGGCATGAATCACTAAGAGCTGGAGTTATACCAGTGAGGACCACTGCCCTTGAATTAGCTAGATAGTCGTCATCAACGTCATTAGGCGATAGCCTGCTAGCAGCAGAGCCATGCCTATAATAGAACACAGTTGACTTACCTGGAACGGGGTAATGGCGTTGAATAAAGTAAATGCCTGTAGGAGCTGATTCATCTACCTTCACTCTTGAAACATCTACTCCCTCTCCTCTGAGAAAGTTTAAAACAAGTTTTCCAAATTCATCATTGCCAACTCTAGTCACAATGCCCGTCTTATACCCTAATTTAACTAATCCAACCATGATGTTTGATTCAGAGCCAGCGACATGTACTTCAAAGTACTTTACATACCTAAGGGGTCCTGGCGACAAAGCGTTTAGCTGAACCATTACTTCCCCAATGGATGTAAAATCTAACTCCATAGAGCTTTACACCACGGAGCTTATGCCCACTAAACTCAGTTAATACTCTCAGGCTTTAACAATTGTTTAAGCTTAGCTATTTCTTCATATTTAAACTTAAGTTAAACAATGCATTGATGGAGCTGGAGCACCGACGCCCATCCTATGAATTCTCAAGATCTCTTTAACTACTGCATGTCTTTTTACACTAAAGTCCTTATAGCATTCCTTATAAGCAGCACTAAGTTGCATTGTTCCCAAATCATTTTTAACTGCTTCATATATTCCGCTACCTACTTCAAGAAAGGCATTACATATTCCACACATAGTGTGTGAAACATTAATGAATCGTTAGCTATTGATACAAAGTACTTGTTACTAAATACCTTTCGACAATGATATTCGATCAAGTTGGCTACTTAAATCTTCATTCCTCTAACTATAGTAACTTCATTTGTAACGTTTTAAGCATTTCATGAGCTATATCATAGCTCTACTTAGATGATATTAGTTAGATTAATGGAGTTTCAACTCTGATGAGTATTTATAGAATTCAATATAATGTCAGCTATAGTATAGAGATAGTAGAGAGCGGTCGAGTACCTGACTTCATAAACATGTTTAGCTAGCTCTACAATGAGTTTTACTGAAGTCAATGATGCATTTACCATAACTGGAGTACTCGTTATAATAGCCTCAGCTACGGGCTTCATGAACTTCGCTACTTCTTTTTAAGATGAATATGTTCCTTCACCATAAGTTCCAAGAATAAAGAAACTCCTCACACCGTTCTCTAGCTTGCGATTAATTCCTGTAGACAACTCTCTTTACTTCAATGTAGTATTCCGCCTTCTAAGCTAGCTAGATCCTTCATTCAACATGCCGCCAAGCACTGGGCACTAATTACGTGAATGGAACTGCATTAATTAACTTTAAGTTATTCTATTGATTTAAGACTGGGCTGCGCTTAAACATTAAGCTGGTGGCAACATGTTCACGAAGGCTATAGTAACAGGTGGAGCTGGATTTATAGGCAGCCACATAGTTGATAAGCTGGTTGAATTAGGAACTGGAGAAGTAGTTGTAGTAGATAATTTTTCTTCGGGGAGAATTGAAAACCTACTTCACCACTTGAACAGAGGTATTGTAAGAGTGGTGGAAAAGGATCTTAGGCTTATGGACGGTGAGTTGATTAAGGCATTTCGAGGAGCTGATGCAATATTTCACTATGCAGCTAATCCTGAAGTAAGAATTTCAAGCACTGAGCCGAGGCTCCACTTTGAAAACAACGTCGTGGCAACATTTAACGTACTAGAATGCGCTAGGTTAAACGATGTTGAAATCAATGTATTCGCTAGCTCATCTACAGTGTATGGAGATGCTAGAGTTATCCCAACTCCAGAAGACTATCACCCGTTAGAGCCCATAAGTATTTATGGAGCCTCTAAGCTATCGTGTGAAGCACTCTATGCCACTTACTCAAAGCTTTACGGATTTAAAGTTCTTGTGCTTAGATACGCCAATGTTATTGGCCCAAGAACATCGCATGGAGTCATAGTTGATTTCATACAGAAGCTTTCTAGGAATCACACAAGGCTTGAAATACTTGGAGACGGCTCTCAAAAGAAGAGTTACCTATATGTTACTGAAGCAGTTGAAGCATCTATACATACCCTCAACTTCCTCATGAAGAATGGGCTGCGATACGAAGTATTTAACGTAGGCAACGATGACTGGATTACTGTAAGAGAGATCGCAGACATAGTTGTAGAAGCCATGGGCTTCAGTAACGTTAAATACGAATACAAGCCTATGACTCACGACGGTAGAGGATGGCCTGGCGACGTAAAGTACATGCTTCTAGATATAACTAAGCTCAAGAACTCTGGATGGAGACCTAATATTAGCAGTAAGAGGGCTGTGGAGCTGACTGTTAAAGACTTATTGAATTTAAAAACTTAAACATATAGATTAAATAACGATACTATTGCTACTGCAACAATAGCCGGTATTAATGAGTACTTTATTAAAATCCACACTCCTTGTTCTACTCTAAATCTACCAAATAAAGCTCTCACTATTGCTACTAGCGTTAGTATAGTTATATACTTAGCTATCAGTATGAGGACTCCTTGGATGGATAAGTGGCGGAATGGATAGGGACCGCCTAAGAATACATAGGTAATGAATAGTATTGAGGATGAGAGCTCAACATTGTGCAATAAGTTGAATATAGCTAGTAATGGGCCGCTGAACTCAGTTTTAACACCAGCTATTAATTCTTGTTCAGCCTCAGGAATATTGAATGGGTTAAGCATAGCTTTAGCTTGCACTGAGACTACTGTAGCTGCAAGCCCTATGGTTAGTGCAATTGCATAAATGGGGTTACTCCACGCACTACCTATGGTAGTCGATGAGGAAAATATGGAGTATAAGGGAAGTCTGCAGTAAGCTTCTCCACAAAACACTGGCACATTAGATACTATATACGCAGCTATCAGTATAGGAGTAAGCATTCCAGCGAAGAAGGCTGGTTCAACTATTAATATTATTGATAAAAGCCTAGAGACTCCAATACTCGTGAATGGGTTGGACATACATAAACTCATGACTACCATAGTTATTGGAACCATTACGCCGAGCAAGTATATGTAAATTAGGAAGTCGTAGTCAGCTGCAATTCTAATTGGTGAGAGAGGTAGCAGTAGCAATGAAGATACAATAGCGCTAATTCCTAGAACCCCAAATAGCTCAGCAAGCCAAGTAATTGAATATTTCTGCTTAATCTCCTCTTTAACCGCTAATAGCTTTACGAAGTCCATGAATGGCTGCAGCAGCCCAATGGGGCCAACATATGTTGGCCCCATTCTACTCTGCATGTGAGCAACACTCTTCCTTAAATACCACTCAGTGAAGAATGAAAGAGCTGAGATGAAGAGTACTCCTGGGAAGACTAAAGTTGAAATAATTAGCTCAAGGATCATTTGTATCACCTAAATTAAGGCACTTATTCCCAAAGCAATTATGGCTAGTAATAGCAGTATCAATAGCCAGGCTGTCATATAATACACCCAGTCAATGACTCTTCCAGTATGCATTTTTTCCACAAGTCCACGGTAAGCCCTCTTAAAGTCCCTGAACACTATGGCCCAGTAAAGTCCTGACTGAAGTACATGGGGTTTAGAAAGTATGCTGGGGTGTTCTCCACCTAAATACATTTCCCTGGATTCATCGCTGCTTCCACCATGCTTTGGCTTCAGTACTTTCACTACTAAGTACAGTAGCAGCATTAAAGAGAGCATTACTATGGAGATAAGTATGGATGCAGATATAGGATCACTTATTATCAGCATAACTAACCACCTCCAATATAGCTCTTCAATACTTCTGTGAATGATTCATAGTACATTTCAACTCCTTTAGGCATCAGCGAGTTTTCAACTACTGTCTCAATAAACTTTGATACTGCTGGTGAGAATATGCCGAGCAATAAGACGGCTACCGCTAATACTAAAACTATGGGCATCACTACTCCTTCACGCTCCTTTACACTACTCCTCAATAGTGGTGGGAATATGAGAGCATAAAATATCTTAAAGTAGCCTAAGCTACTTATAGCTGAAATAAGTATCAGTGCTATAGCCAATATGGGTTGACCACCTGAAATAAATGCTTGATACATTAGTAACTTACTGTAGAAGCCTCCAAACGGAATTAAGCCTATTAACTGAAAGACGGCCATAGTGATTCCTATAGACGCTATTGGATAAAGTCTGCTTAAGCCGCTTAACTTATCTAAATCTCTTTCTCCAGCTGGTGCAGAAACAAGGCCTATTGAGGATATCATTAGAACTTTTCCTAAGCCAAAGTTAACTATATGATATATGAGCGCTGTGAGAGCTGTCTTTAAAACATCGCTTGAAACACTACTCATTCCTAGTGATAGAACCATGTATAGGAGGCCTATGTGACTTATAGTGCTGTAGCCAAGCAATCTATAGGCATTTTTCTGCAGAACCATCATTAGTGATCCAACTATGCCTGAGGCTACTCCAAGCACTAATAGTACTAAGAGAATTGAGTCCCTATAGCCATTTAACGCTAGTATGCTTCCTGCTCCAAACAATGTGTACATGAACCTAGCTACTACGTAAACGCCTGTTATTTCTACAGCCCCCGAAAATGCTGCAATTACTGGAACTGGGGCAGCAGAATATACGTCAGGCACCCAGAAGTGGTTTGGAAATAGAGCTGACTTAAAAGTAAATACCCATAATGTAAAGGCTATAGCAGCTAGAGAAGCTGAAGTTATATCTCCAAACAGCCATCCACTGAACCTGCTACTAGAAGTTAGAGTTGACTTACCTAGCAAGTCAGCCATGTTAAGCGTTCCATAGGCGCTGTACAGGATTACTGTAGCTATAAAGTAGAGCGTAGTTATTACAGCTCCAATAAATGCGTATTTAAATGCTGCCTCTAGAGCGGTAGGCCTTCTAGTGAAGAATGCTGCAAGCCCGTATGCTGATATAGATAGTACTTCAAGCATTACAAACAAGTTAAATACGTCGCCTGTATATATGCAGCCCATAATACCGGTCTCTAACCCCAGCAATAGAGTGTAGTACCAAGTCACATCATCTATAAACTTTGAGTACCATGTGCTAAAGAGGAAGGCTATGAACATAACTATTGATGCATAGAGGCCTAGGAGGCCGTTAAGCGCGTCTACTTCATAAACTATTCCTACTGGAGGAGGCCATCCCCCGAACTTATATATTATAGGCTTATAGCCTCCTTCAATTAAGCTCATGAAAGTCTGTGAAGCCATAATTAGAACTATAGCTGATACAGCTATTGCGTAAGCGTTGTAGAACTTCTTACTCTTTATAAACAAGCTTAGCAATGGAATGCTGAATGATGCAGTTGCAAGCAGAGGGGTTATTGCTCCAACAATATTTGAGGCGGAGCTCATTGAGATCCCTCAATCAAAGATCTTTTTTGCGTACTTTTCAAAAGTCTCAGATATGTGTTTCTTAGCGCCTGTTGGAGTTAAGTCTTTAATGTAAATCCAGTGGACGTAGAAAGTTCTTTTACCCGGATCTAAGTCTACTACTACTGTACCAGGAGTATTAGTTATAGAATTTGCCACTGTTGTCATAGCATAGTCAGTTTCAACACTGTATGGTACGCGGACTATTCCAGGGTTTACAGGCATCTTTGGATGAAGTATCCTGTATATTAAGTCTGAGTGAGCCTTTACTTCAGCTATAAAGAAGTAATAGATGCCATATGCTGCCAGCCATGCAAGCCTCCATACCTGGAATAGTTTGCTGGGCTTGCTTACAACAAGGTTTGCCATAAGCAATCCAACTACTAGTGCTACAATAATGCCGCTCACTAAATCGTATATAGACACTGATCCGCTGAACGTTATGTAAATTATGAAAGCCAGTACTATTGGTCCAAATGCCTTGGCAAATCTCTTCACTTAGATCACCCCCTTAGTTTAGCTATTCGCCTTACGTCAGTTGTTCCATAGAATCTGTATATCTGTAGAGTTAGGAAGACTAGGAAAAGCGTCACGGCCAGCCCTATGACTATAGCTGTTAACACTAATGCTTGAGGCAAAGGATCTACGGCTACTTTAGCGAACTTCTCTATGTCTTCTAACGTAGGATTAAGGTTAAGTAGTACTGGTGGAGCTATTTCCCCGGGGTTCCGCCACCTCACGTAGCCTATTATAATTGCTGTAATGTTAGCTGAATCACTGAATATAGTTAATGAAATGATCTTCTTAATTAAGCTCGGCTTATATAAGACTCCGTAAAGCGATATACCTAAGTTTACTATTATTGAAAGTATGCACATTGTGAATAGGAATGTAAAGACGTCGATCAATGTTCTTCACTCTCCTCCCTCAGCTGTTTTAGTACTTCTCCTTCAGGTATCCCGAGGAGCAGGAATATCACTGTAAATCCAGCTGCAACTGCAAACATTTCAAAGAAGTTAAAGAACCACAGTGTACCGCTTATCAAGCTATCACCTATGTAGGCAGGCAGTCCTATTGGTGCATCAGGCTTAGGTTGGTTTTGAAATACGTATGCTGGGTTATTAGCCACTAAGCCTATTATGAGTGCTGAGAAAGCAGTCACCCCGATTCCCAGCAATCCTATGCTTCTCAATGCAAGTAATACGTTCTTCCTCAACCCCAGATTCTCAAGAAAGTACTTGGAAAACACTATTAATATGAGCAGTGGAGCAACAGCAGCTGTCGCTCCGCCTTGGAATCCACCTCCTGGAGTTAAGTGTCCGTGAAGAGCTATTGATGCAGCTACAGCTATTATTATTCCAGTAGTTATTCTAGTCACTGTCTTCACTATTGGTGAAAGGCCTAGGAATGATATTTCAGCTCTCTTCTCTGACTCTATGCCTCTGTAGAGTGAGAGAGCGCCTATTATTGCTAAGTAAAATACTAGTGTTTCAAACAGCGTATCTAGGCCGCGGAAGTCCCAGACTATTGATGTTACTGCTTCAGGAGACTTTACAGTAAAAGTAGTGTTAAATGGATTATAAGCATAGACTAGAAATTGCCTAGCCAACTCCCTCACTTTTGATGGAGGCACTTCGTAACCAAAGCCTCCACTAGCTATTACTAAAGCGAAGAGCATTATGAACAATACTATCACTAGTAATCCAAGCAGCCTTCTCAACTAACTCTCCTCCTCTTTCTCAGTTTTCTTTATCAACATCAGTACTATGGCTGGATATAAGCCTACTGAAACAGGTACGTAAACTAAGACTATGTCGGGAGCCATTAGTAAGTAGTAAATGAGTGCATAGAGAGTGCTCTGTATAGCTGAGTACAGTACTGCTTTAACTAAGCTCCTCTCAGTGATAGCTAAGTATGTGGCTATAGTTGAGGAAAGTGCGAATAGAGCCATTACGCTGAGTATTATTACTGAAGCTTCAACCACTCTTACCCACCTCATCTTCCTCCAAATAATCTACAACCTTTGGTTCAACTATAGCAGCACGAGACCTATGTGCTGCTCTAGCCAGCGCATGTGAACCTGCTGGAGCCAGTATTAAGACTATGATTGCTGTCACTAAAGCTCCTCCAGCTATAAACCACCTATAGGCTCCTAAGTAAGTACTTCCAGCAGCAAGCAATGCAGCGCCTATTAATGGAACGAAGGCTCCTCCAATAGTTCCCACAGTAGCTGCGTGAAGCCTTAAGTAAAAGTTTGGGAATCTCAGCAGACCTATTGCTGCAACTAAATCACAGAACACTCCTATAACTATAAGAGCTTGACCTAAGTATATAGCAATTACCTCCAGCATACCTTCATCACTCCCCCATTTCCTTTGCTTCAAGGTATTTAGCTACATAAATGTCTAAGGAGTAGATCCATAGGGCTAAAACAATAGCTGTAGCCACAAGTATTGGGGATTCAAAGAATATTGCTAAGATCACTAGAAATGCTGCTAAATCAAAAGTCATAGCGTCTATGGCTAATACAGTGTCAGGCACTGTAGGCCCCCTTAGTGCTCTAACCATGTAGAGAGTGAATGAGGCTATGTATATAGGTAACACTGTAACTATGAACATCGATATTAATTCTTTCACTGCTCACCGCCCCTAATACTCTGCAAACTATAGTCTCTTGAATATAACTTTGCCGGCCCTGCTAATTTGTAGTCATTAGTGGTTATATAAGCATCGAACGGGCAGACGGTTACACACCTATAGCAGTAAACGCATTTACCGTAACTTACAACTGGGTATATCCTTCTGGGATTCTTGGGTACAGAAACTCCCTCTGGAAGTTTCTCCATAGTGATGGCATCAGCTGGGCATTCTATAGCGCATAGGCTACAGCCAGTGCACTTACTTAAGTCAGCAAAATGCCTGCCTCGAAATCTATTCTCAATAGGTGTCTCCTCATATGGGTATTGTATTGTAATAGGCCTTCCAATAAACCACTTAAGGACATCCTTGAGTAAAGATGGCTTACCCATCTACTTCAACCCCATGCTCAAGTCCTTAAATCTTATGTACTTCCTCTCGCCACGCCTTAAGTCAGTAACTATGGCTCTCTCCATACACGATATGCATGGATCATAGCTAGTCAGTATTACAGGGACATCAGCTATAGTATAGCCTATGTATGAAAAGCCTGAATTAATGATGTTATTAAATGATGGAGTCCTTATCTTAACTCTGAAGGGGTTTTGCCTTCCATCACTCATTACGTAGTAGGTAAGCTCCCCCCTAGGTGCTTCAACTCTAGCAAATGCTTCTCCGACGGGGAACTTCCTGGAGAGCTTGGTTTCATCAGGTACTGCTGGGCCATCGCTAGGAAGGTTTTCCAACACATACTTACACATATTTATTGACTCTATAGTTTCATGCCATCTAACCATCATTCTACTCCAAGAATCCATATCGCCTCTAACAATAATGTTAAATGGTACTTCGTTGTATGCATCGTAGCCCTCCCTTCTAGCATCAATGTTTATTCCAGAGCCCCTGGCTGTAGGACCAACTAATCCATGTAGAGTAACGTCCCTGGGCTTTACGACTCCTACCCCCCTCAACCTCTTCCCTATAGTCTCATCTTCTTCAAATACTCTAACGTATTTCCGTACTTCAGGTTCTAGCTTAACTAATACATCCTTAATCCTCTCTCTATCTACTTCACTTAGATCTCTTCTCACTCCTCCAACCATTAAGTAATCTCCTAGGACTCTGTTTCCAGTGAGTATTTCCTTAGCTTTCATTACTTTTTCACGGTCTCTCATAATGTACATAAATAAAGTGTCGTAGCCCAATACTTCGGCCATTATGGCGTTTATAATCATGTGACTATGAATTCTTTCAAGCTCCATAGCTAGTACTCTTAGGTACTTTGCTCTTCTTGGAGGCTCTATATTCATGACTTGTTCTACAGCTCTCACGTATACATCTGAGTGAACGATGTTGCATATGCCGCAAACTCTCGATACAATGAATATGTTTCTATAAAACGAGTTCTTCTCAGTGAGTTTTTCTACTCCTCTATGGTTATACCCAGTGTTCACTTCTACTTTAACTACTTCCTCGCCTTCAGCATACACCTTCAACATCACTGGTTCATGTAGTGCAGGATGTTGAGGACCTATGGGTACTTCAAGTGATACAGGTATTTCAACGACTTTATCTACAGCCAACTCTATACACCACTATCCTTTCTAAGTGGGAATACTCCTTTCGACGTTATGTCAGTTGGCACAAAGAACCCCCTCTTTATGAATGGATTTCCTTCAAACACTACTCCAAGGAGATCGTGTGTTTCACACTCACCTGAGAGAGCTCCTGGAAATAGGTCTAGTATAGAGTCTACTCTAGGGTCTTCCCTGGGAAGCCATGTCCTCAATACATATACGTTATCGTCAGGGTGAGTCACTAAGTAGTAGTCTAGTCTCACCTGCTTTTTATCAGGAAAATCTGTTCCAACAATGGTAGATACGTAGATCCCTGTATCACCATACTTCTCCTTAATTGCTTTTAAGGCGTCCTTCACTCTCTCCCTAGGTATTTCAATCACTAATCTATTCGGCTTCATGGAGTATGTAGTTAAGGCATACTCCTTTAGTAATTCACTTAGAGCCTCCACTTACACCACCTCTCCTCAGCCTTTGGACGAGCTGTACAATTCCATCTAGAATAGCTTCAGGCCTAGGGGGGCATCCTGGGACATATACGTCTACTGGAACTACTCTATCAGCTCCAGCAACTACACTATAGGACTTAGAAAACACTCCTCCATCTATAGCGCAAGCACCTACAGCTATGACGTACTTAGGCCTAGGCATTTGCTCATAGAGCCTCTTAAGCCTTTCAGCAGCTTTCTTAGTTACAGCACCAGTCACTATTAATATGTCGGCATGCCTTATTGAGGGAGATAGCTTTACTCCAAATCTCTCAGGGTCATAGAGTGGAGTGAGTGCAGCTAAGACCTCTATATCACATCCATTACATGCGCCTGTATTAAAGTGAGCTACCCAAGGTGAGTAACTAATTACTTTAGCTCTACTCATAAACACATCCCTACTGCCTAAACTAGTATAGGAACTCAATTAAATACAATACGTATAGTTCTCAAGGAGTAGTTATGTTAAGGAAGCTCTCAGCTCCTGCAGCAAGTATTTTGCTAACATCAGTGTACCACACTCCAAGGACAAGGCATAGTGCAGACATAACTAAGACTAGTACTTGGACTAGTAGCCCAACGTTTGACACAACGCCTTTCGCTGGCGCCTTAAGCATCAATGTATAAATGAGCTTTACATATCCAAGTAAACTTATGGCTGATGCAACTATTAGGAAGAGAGCGAAGGGAATTATTCCAACACTAATGTAGGCTGAGAATAGATACAGCTTACTGAAGAATCCTCCTAAAGGAGCTACGCCAGCTAAGTGGAGAATGCCTATCAAGATAGCTATAGAAGTTAGTGGAAAGCGCCTGCCTAAGCCAGCTAAATCCTCTATGTTCCTCGACTTAGCAGCCGCTATTAAAACTCCTGTCGCAAGGAACAAGAGGGCTTTTCCAACACCGTGATTGACTATGTGATAGATAGAGCCTTCAATACCTATGATTGTAGCCTCACTACTCCCACTTAAGCCTGAAGCTATGCCTAAGTATATGAGGCCTATATGGGATATAGTGCTGTATGCTAAGAACTTCTTCACATCGCTTTGAACTAACATTAATAGTGCACCAATAACTGCCGATAGAGATGCCATTACTGCAATTGATGTAAAAACAGCTGTTCTAAACCAATAGACGTCAATAATGCTCCCTTGTCCAAATATTGAGTACATGAATCTTAAAGTAGCATAAGCTCCTATATTGACTACTAAGCCTGATAAAGCTGCTGAAACAGGTGTAGGAGCCTCTGGATGAGCATCAGGTAGCCAGAAGTGGTTTGGGAATAAGGCTGACTTAAAAGTGAAAGTCCATAGGGCTAGCGATATTGCTGCAGCTGACGCAAGGTGGGCTTCTCCATAAAATCCATCTAATAAAATCCCTTCTCCACCTCTAGCCTTAATAGATAGATCAACCATGTTCAGAGTTCCATAGCAACTATATATTATTACAGTTGATATGAAGTATAGAGTGGTTGCAACAGCTCCTATGAATGCATACTTCATTGCAGCTTCAACAGCATCCGGCCTAGATCTATAGTAGGCTACAAGCCCGTATGCTGATATAGATAGTACTTCAAGCATTACAAACAAGTTAAATACATCGCTTGTTAGCAAACAGCCGAGGAGCCCTGACTCCATTCCTAGCAATAGAGTATAATACCAGACAACGTCATCTATGTACTTACCATACCAAACACTATAGAGAACTATAAACCACATGACTACTGATGTAAATAGTGCAAGCAATCCACTGGCTACGTCAACTCTGTAGGCTATTCCATATGGTGGAGGCCAGCCGCCGAAAGTATATGTGAGTACGCTGCAGCTGCTTACTTTAATGAATCCCCAGGCTGTTGCTGCTAAAGTAAGTGTTGCAAATGCTACTGAATAGAAGTAGTAAAAAACTCTATTCTTAATGCGCAAACTAAATAATGGAAGTAGAAAAGCAGCAGATGCAAGCATAGGTGTTAGTGCTCCAAGCAGTGATGCTGAACAGGAGCTCATAAGCGTAACCTTCTTTCCTACTCATTTCGCCTTAAATATAGTAGTTGCTTAGCTATAAACTATAGGGTTTTAAGGCAAGATCGGCTGCAATTATTTGGCCAAGGGCTATCCCTCCATCATTTGGCGGAACTCTCTTCGGCAAAATAATGTCTAAACCGTTTTCTACAAGTACGTCTTTAATGCCTTCAACTATTATTTCATTGACAGCTGCACCACCGCTTATCACTACAGAGTTCGATAATCTCTTGCCCTTAAGTGAAGATAGTGCAGCTTCTCCCAACCCTCTGCCAAGAACATATTGCACTGTGTACGCCAAATCCTTTGCAGAGTTCTCTTTAAAGCTATTCACTAATTCTAAGTAAATGCCCGCAGTCTCCACTATAAGGCTTCCTCCTGATTCAACTATTTTTAGATCATTAATTTCCTCCACTAATCTCCCTCCCTTTGCTGCAGATTCAAGGAGTATTGCTGGCTCTCCCTCATAACTTCTCTGAGTAGATATCTTTAGGAAAGCTGATGCTCCATCAAGCACTCTACCCGTGCTTGAAGTCAGCGAATACTTTTTCATCTCTATTGCCTTAAGTAAAGCCTTGATCTCCACTAATCCGCCGGGCACTAATTCACATAACCCATATTTCATTGAAGTTCTTAGTGCTTCATCAGATCCAAGTTCTTTAGCTAGGATCGATATGAAGAACCTTATTGGATAGTGCACTGTTCTATCGCTATCCAGAGGCTGATACTCTAGGTGTCCAGCCCTCCTATAGATATTCTTACTCAAGTACACTTCTAATACTTCTCCACCCCATATAGCTCCATCATCTCCATACCCAGCTCCATCGATTGCTATGCCAACGAAGTCTTCGAACAACCCTTGCTCAAAGGCTGCTGCAAGCACGTGCGCTAAGTGGTGTTGTACTTCAACTATGCTGCAACCATAGGTCTCCTCATAGCTTGTTGCAAGTAGACGCGAAGCATAGAGTGGGTGTTTATCTATAACTACTTCTGCTTCACTAAGGCTTATTCCATAGCTCTCAGATAGGAACCTCAAGTACTTATCTAAGTCTATGAGTACGTCTAAGTCATCTACGTCTCCTATGTATTGTGTAAGAACTACCTTATTACTAAAGCCCACTGCTCCAGCTGTCTGAAGATCTGCGCCTAAGGCTACGTACTTCTTCCTTAAGTTAAACGGCAGTTTTATCCATAGAGGTGTATATCCACGCCCCCTCCTAAGCATGACAGGCTTCTCGTCTGTAAACCTGATTACAGAGTCATCAACTCTATTCACTATCTCCCTATCGTGCACTAAGAAGTAATCAGCTATTCCACTAAGATCTCTATAGGCACACTCTTCATTAATACACATGGGCTTCCCATGCGCATTTCCACTCGTCATTATTAGAAACCTGTCCTTAGTCTCAAGGAGTATCAAGTAGTGAAGCCCTGTGTATGGAAGGAACACTCCTTCGAAGCAAAGCCCGGGCGATACATACTTAGAGGCAGGAGTATCAGGCTTCTTTGGAAGTAAGACTATTGGTTTAGCTGGAGATTCTAATACCTTCAGTGAGTCTTCATTTAAGTAAACTAATTTGTCTAGAACAGTTCTATCAAGAGCCATGATTGCAAAGGGCTTTCTAGGCCTATTCTTCCTACTCCTAAGCTTTAATACAACTTCATCGTTGCTTGCTAGTGCAGCTAAATGGTATCCGCCGAGACCCTTTACAGCCACTATATATCCTTCATCAATGATCTTTGCTGCTTCTAGCACCGGGTCTTCGGCCTCCACTTTATTGCCGCTTCTATCAGTGAGCCACAGTCTAGGGCCGTCTTCAGGACAACTTATCCCCTGAGCATGGTGTCTCCTCACGTCACTGATATCGTTATACTCCTTAGTGCACTCGCTGCACAGCTTATACTTAGCCATTGATGTATTCTCCCTATCGTAAGGTGCTCTATAGATCATTGAGAACCTGGGGCCGCACCAAGCACATGAATTGAAGGGATATCTATACCTCCTATTCCCTGGATCAAGTATTTCACTTAAACACTCACTGCATATGCTGAAGTCTGGAGGTATCATTGAGTGTTTTTCCTTTATAGCAGTGCTCTTCAATATATAGAATTCCTTAAAGCCCTGTGGCTCTTGTGGATACACCTCTACTTCCTCTAATATTGCTGGAGGAGGCTTCTGGAAGTACAGTTCCTTAATGAACTTGGATAAGTCTCCGTATTCTCCCTCAACCCACACTTCTACTTCAGATCCCCCTGAGTTCTTTACATAGCCCTTTAAGTTATATTTAACAGCAATTCTATGTATGAATGGCCTAAAACCCACTCCTTGGACTATGCCAGTAATTACAAGTTTTAGAGCTTTCATGAAGGCACCTAAGAGGCCTCAATTACTTTCTCTACTTCCTCCCAGATCTTGAATATAGCCTCTAATTCCTCTTCATCTATTTTTGATATAGCCATTCCAGCATGTACAATAACGTAATCTCCTGGAGCTATAGGTTCGCTAGAAGCGTTGATCACTTCTTTCACTATTCCCCCAATGGATACTTTAACAATGCTTAAGCTACCCTTACTCTCTACGTCTAATACTCTTGCAGGGACTCCTAAGCACATGTATATCACTACTTAACATATTCTAGGCAAATTTATTGACTTAGCTTCAACTATAGTCTTCCCCCCCACTTCAGTTAAAGCAATTACTCTCCCCCTAATTATTGGATTGCTTGACTTAACTACTTCTCCAATCATTGCAGCATGGACTTCCCCAGCCCTCCTTAGATCGCTTAATACTTCCTCTGCCATAGATCTTTTAATAGCTAGTACAGCCACTCCTTCTGATGCAACATTCAATGGATCTATGCCCATTGCCTCTAGGAAGTCCCTTACTTCACTTCTGATGGGAATCCTAGATCTATCTATGATTATAGTTAACCCAGTTAATTCAGCCCATTCATTGAGTATAGCTGCTAATCCGCCTCTAGTTGGATCTCTTGCTGCATGAACTCCATCTACATATCTTTCAATCACTGGTAGAACAGTCTTTGTGAGAGGCCTTAGATCGCTTTTAAGGCCCTTAATCTCTTTACTTAAACCCAGTTGATGAGCAAGTATTACTGCACCATGTTCTGCAATAGGTGCTGTTACAATAATTACGTCGCCTGACTCTATGTTTACATCAATTATAGGCTTCTTAGCTAATCCTATTCCTACTCCAGTAATAGTAATTTTATCTATGCTCCCTCTAGGCATTACTTTAAAGTCTCCTCCCACTAAAGGCACTCCTTCCTCCTTCAATAAACTAGTCATTGACTCAACTATTTCTTCGAGAAGAGGGATTTCAAAGCCCTCTTCAACTACTATAGTATCCATGAATGCTATAGGTCTTGCCCCCATCATTACTACGTCGTTAAGTGTTCCAGATACAGCCAGCCTCCCTATATTTCCTCCCTCAAAGAATATTGGGTTAACGGTGTATGTATCAACTGTTAAGACTACATAGTGTTCGCCAACTCTTACTGCAGCTCCATCATCTAATACGTCTATTCCATAACCACCAGGAGTCTTCATTAAATCCCTTGGCACTTTAGAGATCAATAACTTATTTAAAAGTTCCCACATCTCCCTTGAACCAGCTCCATGATGTAACTCTATATGCATTTCGTAAAACCTCAGTGCTAATAACTAGCATGCTTAACGGCTTTAAGTACATTAATTAAAGGGCCTTAAATACTTAAATGCAGTACAGAACGAGGGGGATAGGGGTGGAGCTCTCTCCATATGTAGATCTTTTAGATAAGATCTCTATAAAGGAGTTTGCTTCAATGATAGATCACACTCTTCTTAAGCCTCAAGCATCATTCAAGGAGCTTGAGAAGTACATTAATGATGTAAGGCAGTGTGGATTTGCATGCATAGTAGTCCCACCATCCTTAGTGGAGAAAGCGCAGGAAATAGCTGGAGGAACAGTGAGAATAGCTTCAGTAGTGGGATTTCCCCTCGGAAACACTACTACCAAGATCAAGGTATTGGAGGCCAGAGAACTAGCTGCTAGTAGAGTAAGTGAAATAGACATGGTGATGAACATTAACTTCCTTAAGTCAGGCTTCTTAAATTACGTAGCTAAAGATATAGAGGATGTTGTAAAAGAGTCGAAAAGGCTTGGAGTATCCGTAGTTAAAGTCATTGTAGAAACAGGGCTCTTAACAGATGAAGAAAAGTCTATAGCAACAGAGTTAGTAGTTAAAGCTGGAGCTGATTACGTAAAGACAAGCACAGGCTTCTTAGGAACAGGTGCAACAGTACACGACGTAGCGTTACTCTACAAGGCTTCTAAAGGGAGAGTGAAGGTAAAGGCATCAGGAGGGATTAGACATGCTTTAGATGCACTAGCACTCATAGCGGCAGGAGCATCAAGAATAGGTACTAGTGCTGGAGATGTAATATATGAAGAGTTCGTGAAGCTAAAGGAGTCAAGCAGTCTAAGGCCTAGCACTTATTGAGCAAGTCCCTTCGCGAAACACTCCTTTGGCTTCTACTCCACATAGGTGACTTACTACGACTGAATAGAGGAAGCACAGCTTTTCATCACTATTCCTCTCCCTTAGATCAATTACCGTAATTCCGCCGACTTCACTACGTGTAGAAACATGATCTGCAAAGCCTAGTGCTTTCAACAATTCTCCAACTATATTAAGTGAGACTTTGTCTACACGCATTATTTTAAGCAAGCTACCTGCAAGCAACGCTCCAAACTCCATTAGCTCTAAAGTGTCCTTCTGCTTTAAGTACGTAGCAATAGATGCTGTAGGCATTACTGCCAGTTTTCTTCCAAATAGCTTTAGGGGGAAGAATAATTGATTGACGTATACTTCACTGCCATCACTTAGCTTCGCCAACTCCACGATGTTAACTCCACTAATTCTAGAGATCTTTTTAAGAAGGCTCCATACATGGGCTTCCCCACTAGATGACATTATTAGAGCTATCAATGCTTTGTTATCTGATGTAGTTGACGCATGTGACTCAACTATTTGTAATTCTTCAGATAGTTCTTTCGCTACATAGTGAATTACTTGACCAGCATATTTCCAGTCAACTAAGACTTTTAATCCATAAAGCTTCCTGCCCTCTGTAGAAAGCCTTACTGGAGAAAGCTCTACGTGTTCTGGAACGCTCTCTTCGAATAGAGGCACTAAACGATCCTCGTATCTTAGTGCATATGCAAAATACCTTACTATGTCATGGATCTTTGACTTTATCTCACTATCACTCATAGATACCACTTACGCTAACTATGCTGTAACTCTTAAGGATCCCTAATTAAAGTTAATGAAGTGAATGTATGAGTATTGAAGCAGCTGCAGCTTTAAAACTTAATTGCTACTTCTTCGCTACGTGGTTAATGGAAGTGTCGATTTATGCATGTACGCGTGACTATTGAAGACTTACTCAACATTAATTATAGTGAAGTAGTTAGTGAAATATCCCAATTCCTAAAGAAATTCATTGAGGCAAGCAATTCTAGGGGGTATGTAATTGGGTTAAGCGGCGGACTTGACTCCACCACTCTACTTAAGTTAGCTATTGAAGCAGTTGGTTCAGAGAGAGTCTATGCAATAATAATGCCTGAAGATGGAGTTACTCCTGTAGAAGATATTGAAGACTCTGTAGACATAGCATCTAAGTTAAGCGTAAGTTACTCCCTATTCTTCATAAATGAAGTAATTGAAGCCTACTCCAAGGCAGTTCCATTCATTGACTTAAGCGATAAACTACCTACAGGTAATTTAAAAGCAAGAGTTAGAATGAACATCCTATACTACTATGCTAACAAAAATAACTACTTAGTTTTAGGTACAAGTGATAGGACTGAGCTCCTTTTAGGATACTTTACTAAGTATGGTGATGGAGCTGCAGACCTCTTACCCCTTGGATGTCTTTATAAGACTCAGGTAAGAAGACTCGCTAAGCATCTCAACTTACCGCAGAGAATAGTTGAAAAGAAGAGTGCTCCACATTTGTGGAAAAACCACTATGCTGAAGAAGAATTAGGGCTTAGTTATAGCGATATAGATCTAATACTCTACGCATTAATGGATTTAGGGCTGAGCATTGAAGAAGCAAGCATAGCTACAGGCAGACCTCTGGATATGGTTTTAAGAGTTCTACAAATGCATAGGAGGAGTAGGCATAAGAGAGCTCTTCCCCCAATTCCAAGGCTCTCAATGGTTGGAGAAGCTCTAAGGGAGCTCTAAGCCCCCAATTCCTCCTACGGAATATAGTTGTGTTTAAATAGCTCTCTTAGGACTACTGATGCATACATGCCTTTAGTCAAGCGGAACTCTACAACTAGCTTGCCGTTCTCTACATAAGCCTTTGGCTCAAGCAACTTCATTCGCACTCTCCTCAGCCATCCCCTTATACCTAGGCTGCCTAAAGCCCTAGCTAACTCACGTATGTTCAGAGACTCTGCAGTCACTACATCTTCATAGTACTCTGCTCCACTAGTGCATAGAGCTCCAATTACGCAAATCTCTCCATCGTTAACCCACCCATGCATACTTATGTACTTATTCAAAGCATTATTGTATAGGAAGGCTAGGTACGCCTCAATAAATAGCCTCTTCACACGCCGCTCTAGCAACTTAGTTACTTTACTTAAGTCTCTTCTCTTAATGAGCCTCATTAACTTAGCTTCATATACCAGCCTTGACTTTAAGCCGAACTCTCTCTTCACTCTGGAATTCATGCTATTAAGGGATTCCTTTGGATAGATGCTGAAAGCCAGCTCATTTACGAATGAGCTTAAGTCTCCTTTAACTAAGTACTTTCCAAGTAAGTGAGTGTTGTACCTTATTGTACCAAACCTTTGATAACCATAGTAGGCAGGTAAGCCTCTGCTAGCTAATTCACTTAAAAGCTGCCTTACTTCGTTAAGCGAGCTTACATCATCTATTAAGATCTTGAATTTATTCCCTAGAAGTAGTTCTTGAGTAGGCTTAGAATCTGTGTAGCCAGCTACCTCAACTCTATATTTATTTGATTCAGCAATAACTTCCCCCACCCTTAAATCTATGTCAGTTGCACTGCTCTCTATGAAGAAGAACTGGCTTGAATGAGAATCCCTGTCCTTAAAGCCGAGGAACTTTATGCTTCCAATACTTACATTAAATTTCTCAGCTAGTTCTCTAGCTACATGTAGCGTATCAACGCCCTTCTTGTCGACTAAAAGCACTAAATACCTTGCTTTCTCGCTTCTCAACTGGAGTAAGCCGCGATCCACTTCTTCTTCAACAATGAAGTTCTCTGGAGAAGGCTTAAACTGGTAATCGAGGTAATTCTCAGTTAAACAATACTTGAGGCCGCACACTCTATCTAGTGGATGGCAGTACTCCATCAATATAGCTTCAGTCCACCTGTGACTTTATCAATTAGAATCGAGGGCCCTGGCCCTATCCCAATAGCTGTCAAAGTTCCTGGAGGCAGCTCTGTTAAACCAGCGTCTCTAACTACGCCTACTGGTAGTCCTAGTAGTGAGGCTTTTTCAGCTAGTTCAATTAAATCCCTTTCTCCATCAACTCTTAGGACTATTTTCTTCTGCCCACTGTTCCACCACTCATTGAACCACTCTGTTTTACTCTTAAATGCTTCAAAAGCTGCTATAACAGCTGCATGAGCTACTTGTACAGCAGCCTTACCCCTACTCATCTCTATGTCAGCTCTTACAACTACTACTTGCTTATAATCCACAGCTCCCACAGGTATTCGTTAGAAACCAAATAGTTTATAAAGAGTAAGCATCCTTTATGAAGAGTAGCTAGTGGAATGGTGTTTAAAATGTCTTTAAAGTCTTCGTTAAAACTCTCAATAGCTGAGCCAGCTACTCCACCTATATGCAGTAGCTGTCATAAGTTAATGAATCCAGAGGAGCCTGGCACTGCATTTCCATGCCCTAACTGCGGTTCAATAATGATCTATAGGTGTGCGAAGTGCCGCAAGCTCTCTGTGCCTTATAAATGCCCTGTGTGCGGCTTTGAGGGTCCTTGAGGGAGAAGCCGTGGCTAAAGTACTCGTAGTAGTTAAAGTATATCCCGAGAGCATAGAGCTAGAGCCTGAAGTAATTATAGAAAGAATAAGGAATAGCCTGCCTCACGGAGTTGAATTACTGAGCTATGATGTAGAGCCAGTTGCATTTGGGTTAAATGCCTTAAGGCTGTATCTAGCCATGCCTGAGGAAACTGAAGGAGGGACAGAACCTATTGAAGCAGCTATTTCATCAATTGAAGGAGTGAGTAACGTAGATGTTGAAGTAGTTCATAGAATGAGCTTTTAGATAACTAAACCACTTACTTAAATGAGGAATTTTAGTAAAATAAGGGGGTTAAAACCTATTACTAAGCAGTGGTGTATGAATTGGCTATACATACAAGGCAGAGGCTAATACTTAGAGTAATCGATGTACAGCCGCAGGACTCTGGCAAGGGTGTCGCTAGACTCGACCCATTGGCCATGAGCGATCTTGAGGTAGTTAGCGGCGATATAATTGAAGTTGAGGGACGCAGAAAGACTGTTGTAAGAGCTATAGAGGGATCAGCTGAGGACAGAGGGCTTGGAATAATAAGGCTTGATAAAACTACTAGAAGGAATGCAGGCGTAGATATTGGTGGAAGAGTATCTGTAGCTAAGGCTTCAGCTACAATTGCTTCAATAGTGAAGATAGCTCCATCGAGGTTTCAAGCAACGGTAGACAAGAACTTCGTTAGATTCATTAAGGCAAGGCTTCTTGAAAGGCCTTTAATTGAGGGAGATATAGTCACTATATACACCCTTGGACAGGAACTTCCATTTAAAGTAGTATACACCAAGCCTAAGGGGCCTGTTGTAATAAAGGACTCGACTAACTTAGTGATCTTGGAAAGGCCTACTGAAGAGTATGGAATACCTAGAGTGACTTACGAGGATATAGGAGATCTTGGGGAGGCTAAGCAGAAGATAAGGGAGATAGTTGAACTTCCACTAAAGTTCCCTGAGTTATTTAAGAAGCTTGGTATTGAGCCTCCTAAAGGCATTCTACTTTATGGTCCGCCTGGCTGTGGTAAGACTCTTCTAGCTAAAGCAGTCGCTAATGAAACTAACGCGTTCTTCATAGCAGTCAATGGACCAGAGATCATGAGTAAATTCTATGGTGAAAGCGAGCAAAAGCTTAGGGAAATATTTGAGCAAGCGAAAAAGAATGCTCCAGCAATAGTCTTCATAGATGAAGTAGATAGTATAGCTCCAAAGAGGGATGAAGTAATAGGGGAGGTTGAGAGAAGAGTTGTTGCACAACTCCTAGCCTTAATGGATGGACTTGAGAGCAGGGGTGAAGTAATAGTAATAGCAGCTACAAATAGGCCTAGCGCTGTTGACCCAGCTTTAAGAAGACCAGGTAGATTCGATAGAGAAATAGAAGTTCCACTGCCAGATAAGCAGGGTAGACTTGAAATACTTCAAATACACGTTAGAGGAGTTCCTCTCGCAAATGACGTAGACTTAGCTAAGCTAGCTGAAATAACTCGCGGCTATACAGGAGCGGATTTAGCTGCACTAGTTAGGGAAGCTGCACTACATGCTCTTAGGAGGTATCTGCCTCAAATAGATCTAGATTCATCAACTATAAGTCCAGAACTCCTGGAGAAAATAGAGGTTAGAATGGAGGACTTTATGGCTGCCTTTAGAGAAATCGTTCCAAGCGGCCTTAGGGAGATATATGTAGAGATCCCTGAAGTGCATTGGAGCGATGTAGGCGGCTTAAGTGATTTAAAGCAGCAGCTCAGGCTAGCAGTCGAGTGGCCGTTAAAGTACCCTGAGGCCTTTAAGAAGCTTGGTATTGAGCCTCCTAAAGGCATTCTACTTTATGGTCCGCCTGGCTGTGGTAAGACTCTTCTAGCTAAAGCAGTTGCTACTGAGAGTGGAGCTAACTTCATAGCAGTTAGAGGACCAGAAGTATTGAGCAAGTGGGTTGGAGAAAGCGAAAAAGCAATAAGAGAAATATTCAAGAAGGCTAGGACTTATGCTCCAGCAGTAATATTCTTCGATGAAATAGACAGCATTGCTCCAGTAAGAGGATTAGTCTACGACTCAGGAGTTACTGAGAGAGTAGTGGCGCAATTAATAACTGAAATGGATGGCTTAGTTGAATTAGATAACGTCATAGTTATAGGCGCTTCAAATAGGCCTGACTTAATTGATCCAGCTCTACTGAGGCCTGGAAGACTTGACTTAATTCTCTATGTACCTCCCCCAGATAGAAGCTCTAGACTTGAAATACTGAAGGTGCATACTAGGAAAATGCCCTTAGCTGAAGACGTTGACTTAGATGAGTTAGCTGATAAAACTGAGGGATTTAGTGGAGCTGACTTAGCATCTTTAGTTAAGCAAGCTGCTATGGAAGCACTACTTGAAGACGTTAACGCTAAAGTAGTCTGTAGAAGGCACTTCATTAAAGCACTTGAAAGCGTTAAGCCAAGTATAACGCCAGAACTAGAGAAGACCTACAAGATGTGGGCTGAGAAGTTCAGGCAGAGCCTCCCCAAGTCTTACCTAAGGCCAACAATATATACTTAGGTGATCGTTGTGAAAAACGTTTTATATCCTTGGAGGGCGAGGCCTCTTGAAAACATAGTTATAGAAGAGTTAGCTAAGCGCGGAGAGAGCATGACTAGCAGCGAGCTAATGGATGCACTAAAAGATCTCGGTGTTGACGCTACTTTAAGTGAAGTACTCTCAGTATTAATGAAGCTAGAGATGCGTGGAGTAATAGTTGTAAATAAAGTCAGGAATGAGTACTTAATATCATTTAACGAGAAGTACTTACGTGAATTCACTTAGAGCCCTGCTCACGGCTTATCAATGCGTACGCTTCTCACTCCATCTTACAGCTAGTTTATCGAAGTACTTAACGTATATAGCGTAAAGTATTACTCCTCTCAAGTACACGTCAACAAACATGGAGATCCATGCGCCAACTACTCCAATGAACTTAGTTAGAATTGATGTAG
>Ga0209394_1000187_pt1 | contig 57912 bp, 58 predicted proteins | sample JNZ201metaG_FD_184122 | JGI IMG/M metagenome (GOLD analysis project Ga0209394, IMG submission 184122) | Hot spring microbial communities from Jinze hot spring, China to study Microbial Dark Matter (Phase II) - JNZ 20120812A (SPAdes) (version 3) ...
AGTAGGCGGTAGCAGATTATACATGGAGTATGGAGTACCAGCGATAAGTGGACTTGCATCAGGCTACGTACTTTCAGCTCTCTTAGGAGTAGTACTCGGCGTTACAAAATTCTTCATACCATTCTAAACACTTCCACTTTTCTTTCTGTTGAGATTTGCATTGTAAATGGAAGAATTTGCACGTTGAACTGAACCTACAATCTAGCAGAGCACTGCCAATAACGAAGAGTGCTTCTACGCTTGGTCTAAAGCATAATAGGAAATTTATCCTACACTTGTTAGAATTTGAAGTGTTAGATTAGTTAAGCTTAAATTGTGAGTTAATATTATTCTGTTGAAGGTTATGGTTAAGTGTAATTGACTTATTATGTCTGAGTGTTGGACAGTTTCAACTTGGAAGAAGCTGATTAAAATGTGCGTTTTTAGGATCGTGGCTGAATATGTTTCCGGGGAGGCCCGTCTAAGGCTTGAAGAAGCTTCCGCTGAGATTACTGATAGGTCTTGAGAAGCCATTTCCATAGTGGGATGAAGTTTATTGTTTTATTATCCGTTTCAGTTTTGTCTTCATAGTCCCACGTTATTATCGTAAGGTTTTTGCATCCTGTTGTTTCGGAAGCTTCTAGGAGCGGTTTGATTTCTCTCCTGTCGATTTCATCCCTTTCTCTTGCGTAAGTTACCTGTATCAACTCTTGGATTTGAGCGCCGTCTTTTAGGATAAAGTCGACTTCGCCTTTTTGGTTGCTTCTCCAGTAGTAGATTTCCATCATGGGTCTTTCGTTTGTTTTTCTCATCAGCTCTAGAAAGACAACATTCTCCATGAGTTTTCCAATATCCTCGGAAAATTTTGCAACCCTTGCCAAACCAGTATCGCATAGATAAGCCTTTTTAGGCCAGCTTTCTCTCTGATACACTTTAAGAGAATATCTGTTCAGGAAGAAGATGGCCACTGAGTCTTGGACTTTATCCACGTAGCTGTAAAGCGTGTTTTTGCTAAACCCCTTTAAGCCTAAGGACTTTGATATTTTGTTCATGCTGAACTCTCTTGAGAAGTTTTGGAGGAAAAATGAGAGTAGAAATCTGGCTAGGCTCATGTTTTTTAGGTTGTGCCGTTCAATAATATCTCGGAAGAGAATCATCTCAGAGTACTCCTTTAATATTCTCGCTTTTTCAGTTTCCTCAAAGACAACCTCTGGAAAGCCCCCATACTCTAAGTAGTCCCTTAGATGGGCTTTTATCTTTGCGGCTGTGTCCATTGTTAAAGGCTCTGGGACGGCTACGTTTTTGGCTTTCAAATACTCCCTGAAACTGAAGGGTAAAAGCATGTAAGAGAAGGTTCTGCCTCTCAGTTGTGTTGCTATTTCTCTGCTTAAAAGCTTGGATGAAGATCCTGTTACGAAAATGTTGTATCGTTGCAGGTCAAGAAGTTCTCTTATGGCTTTTTCCCAGCCGTAAACGTTCTGGATTTCATCGAAGAATATGCTTGTAGGCTCTCGGCTTGAAATTTCAACATAGACCCTTATTAAGTCCCTAATGCCCGTGAAGTCTACACCATAAAGCCGCGTATCCTCAAAGTTGAGATAAAGCGAACCATATCGGTTGCGGTTGATTAGCTGATAAAAATAGTAGGTTTTCCCAGCCCTACGCGGACCGATAATGGAAATTATCTTATCCCTTCTCCATGGAACTTTTAATTCCCTCTCCACACCCCCCGATACGCTTCTTCCAATCCATTCAGAGATATAATCCATAACTCTCCGTGACTGCATAAGTATAGTTATAAAGAAATTTTCTTAAAAAATTTTCCCTATAACTAAGAAAATAATAGAAATGTCCAGAGCTTCTACTGAATACACATAGGGCGCTTATTATACAGAGCCGTTCTCGAAGGATTGCGGTGAAAATCGGAGTTGACACCTACGGGTGGATTGAAATATTCATCGGAGGAGAAAACGGTGAAAGAGCAAGGAAAATCGAGAAAACCGAGCGTATACACGTCGGGTATTGTTACCGGTAAGTTAGCCCGCAAATATTTAAGGGGAGGCGTGGAAGAGTATGAGATTCTTGGCTACGTCAGTCCTCAAAAGATACATACCGCTACATGGGTCTCTAATGTGCTTTCCAAACATAAGGCTGAAGGCTAGGCTTATAATCCTATTGCCGACCCTAGATATTGCTTCAGCATCCTACGCTTGCTGTCCATTAAAATTAAAATCTTCGACGGGAGAAATCTATTTTATGGTTTTATGAGATTTGGTGGGAGGATGAGTAGTCTCGCTGGGGAGGTATTTGATCTTATAGTTTGTCCAGCGAATAGTAGGAATCCGAGAAACACAGAGGCAGACATCATAGAGTTGGCTGGTGGAAGGCTACTATTAGCCTACACGAAATTCTATCATTACGAGAGCCATGATATGGCTCCGGCTAGAAGGCTAGAATAGCTGGAAAAATATCCTATGATCGTGGTAGAAGCTGGAGTGAGCCCTTCACCATACAGGAGAATATTGGCCGTAATAATGTAATAGAGGCTGATTTACTAGGACTCAGAACGGGTGGGATTGCTCTCTTCTAAATGCCATGAAGTGTCCAGCGGTTTTCCAAAGCTCTCTCCAATACTTATCATATAGAAAAGCGACTAGGTTATCAATAAAACCTGAGCCTACGTATATGTGACCAAGATGTAACAGGACTGCACGACTAAATCTCTCAGATATGTTGGGAGGAAAGATGGCATCAGCATCTGTCCTAACAATAATGTCTCCCTTGGCTTCATTCACAGCCAGAAAAGACGCGGAACCTATGCAAAGTTTATCAACATCGATGACCCGAGCCCCAAGAGAACGAGCGATTTGAGGAGTACCATCACCCGACATATAATCCGCTACCAAAATTTCAAGATTCTTGTGATGTGACTGTCTAATAGATTTAAGTAAAATTGGAATTTTGTTAGCCTCATTTCTTGTAGGTACTACCACGCTTACAAGGATTTGCTTTTCTGCATACTTAGGACTCGAACTAAATGCTTTAACACTTTCTCTATAAGTTTTGGTGTGGGCGTTGTTGCGAGCGTGTAGCCTATCCAAGACAGTATGCCCAGTACGGCGGCTACAGCTATGAAGCCCGTCAGTTGAAGTATAAGCATAGCCCATTCAGATGCAAATACAAGCCACCCATACGCCAATATACCTGAGATACTTCCAACACATAGTAAAGCCTCAACAGCTTGATCCCTACTCATATAAACCACCTCCTAAGACTTGAAGTATGCTAAATTGTTCATCTCCATAAAACCCAGCCATAATATGGACCGTTTTATCCCTAAGCCACTCTACGACTTGGGGAGCCCAGTTTAAAACACGGCTTGACAGTATTTCAACGTTTAAACTCATGCCTAAGGGCTCTAAGCCTAGGGGTTTCACGTATAAACGCTATTATGCGGAAAAGCATAGATATTAACCTAGGGCTTCTAATAGCACCACTAGCCTTAGCTAGAAGCCTACAGGAGTTGTAGAAGCCACGTCTAATACCGCTCAACATGCGTATAACACCGTTACGTCTACCCCTAATCCAGTAGTAGTTTAAATCGCTAAACGTTAAACGCTCAACCCTAGGTGAACGCCAATACATCGTATATCCATACCTATAGAACTCCTTTTAAATTTTCAAGAAACAATCCTCTAAAAGAAACTCTAGAAAAAACTACACAGCTTAAAAATCAAGCTTGAAAACTCCGAAAAATAACACACCACTCCCACAGGTTAAAACGATCTCTATGGAATTAAAATAACTGATGAACACGTGGGATTTTATCACTCGAGAAAACTCCAACACCTTCCTTATCAATTTTACATCATTCGTTACAAGATAGGATCTCAAAACTTCATTTGACAAATTCTGTTAACAGTGACCAGTTGGCATTAGTTCTCCATTCATGGTTCTTGTTGATATGGAATGTCTACTATTTGTTCCTCCTCTGTAAATCCTTTTGGGAGCTCTGACTGAAGGGTTATTGTCAATATTGGCACGGATATACCATAAAGACGTATAAAAACGTAATAGTCGCCTCGCATTAATGGATGTTTTGAGTAGATGTTCCATTCTTCGTTTAGTGGATACAACGCAATAATATGGTGTGTTAACCCTGGAGATATGGAGACTATTTTCAGGTCTCCCATCTCTTCATCATGTAACTCTGGCGACTCCAATGTTGCAGTCCATAAATGAGTCCCGTTGTATATCTTAATTTCAACGTCTGAACCCTTATAAGTCAGACTTACAGGGGCGAAATAATTGTTATAAATTTCCACTCTAAAGCCTATTAACTTTTCATCACTTCCATAGATTGGAGTCGCGTTCATGGATATAAATCGGCCTGAAAAGTTTCCGGGAATTATTTGAGTTAAAGCTATTGCAAATGTTATTAGAAGTAGCCACACGGCAAGGATCTTATTGCGGTGTTCAGGCTTCTTCTTCAATAGTATAATGGACGTTGAAAATAAACATCCGATGGGAACTATTATTAGGCATATAGATGGAGTGATCACCTTAATATATTCGATTGTCGGCCTCCTAAATATTAAGGGTGTAGGAAGAGAAATACCACCGTCTATTCTAATTTCATAATCTCCCCTCGGAATTTTCGGGAAATAAGCTGTACCATTTAAGGCATCAGCAATGTAAAGAGGCGAATTTTTATCACCATATAGGTCGTAAATGAACACGCGACACTTTATCGGAGTGTTGAGGATAAAATCGGTAACGTGTACTTCAAGCGGAAAAACTAGTAGGCTTATCTCCCAAATTCCATTGGGAGTAACATTAAAAATCTGCTGTCCTCGATAAACAACATTTTTACCGTGCATTACAACTCTGTATATACGATACGTAGTAGTTTTTGCTAGTAGGTCTGCGTGTGCTCGTCTTAAATGATTAGAACTTAGCCAGATATTTTCATATGGCGATGTTAGTATGATGTGATCCCCATTACTACTCATCAGTTCAACTCTATCTATTTCATTTTCAGGAATGTTTTCCCCAAAGGCGTCAAAAAATTTTAATGAAACAGGATGATAATGAGTGAGACCTAATGTGAGGTTGACATTCTTTACTAGATTTATTGTACGGTTTTGTTGCCAACCATCTAGCCATCTCTTAAATACTACTCGAGTAGTTTCATTTATGACGTATACTGCTGGAACATTTATGCTATATAGGCCTCGCGGTAAGTTAGTACATAGAACCCCATTATCATCGGTTTTAAACACTGAATTGTTAATTACGATTGGGAAATCCTTAGTAACAGGGGTTGTCATTATGCGAAGCATCGCTGATGTATTCTCAAGCCCATAAACCCTTGGGTAGAGCATTGAAGTAAATATTAAAATTAATACACCTGTCGTTATTACGAAGATTTTTCTCCACATCGCTTAAGTAACCCTCCGAACGTTTTATTAAGGGAATAATCATAACCATTAAAAATGTAACAACGTATGAAGCGAAGACTATTTCACTATGCGATGGTTCTTTTGCTTGTTCATCTGCAGATTTATAACTGAGAGAAATTATGCGTGGTGGACGAGGTGGCTGTGAAAAATCAAATGCGTTTAATATATTATTTGCTTTTGAATCCCTCTCAGTTAGCGGTGGCAGATCAAAAAGCCACTCTATAAATTTCAGTATGGATGTGTGATCATAAACCGTACTGTCTATATAGCCGCGTTTAGCATAAGGCGAAATGATTATTGCTGGCACTCTAAATCCTAAACCATCTTCATAAACTTGAGGCGGCGGAACATGATCGAACCAGCCGCCCCACTCATCCCAAACTAAAATTAAAACTGAACTATACCAATATTTGCTTCTCATCAACGCGTTAATCAAGTCGAGGACAAAAAATTGTCCCAGATGAATATCTGTAGGAGCATGTTCACTTAAACCAGAAGGCGTTATAAACACCACTTGTGGAAAATCGTCACCTTTTAAATCGACATAATATTGGCTAATATCAGCGATTTTAGAGTTTAATGTAGAATTATGTACAAACCGAGGAATGGCCAAAAGAGGGGCCCATAATAACTGTGCTCCTTTTGGGATCATTTGAAGTTGAGCTTCAGGATTTGTATAATTTATATTAGGGTCATATTTCGCAACATATACTTTCCAAGACACACCATTACTCTCGAGGAGGTCAAATATTGTAAAAAGATTAAGTCCTTCTTCAGGTATTGAAGTGTAACCTCCGGTTTGTGCAGCATATAAATAAAGGTGATTAGGGAGACTCGCCCCCAGGCTTGAAGCGAACCAGCTGTCGCACAAAACATACTCTCTGGCGAGGTTCCAGTACATTGGAATAGTTGTGTAGTCGTAATAACCCATTGTCAACGTTCCATTTGCCCCAACCTGATTTTGCGCGTAAATAAAGCCGTTCATCGAGCCATTGTTGTATGCAACTCGGGCTACCGATACTCCCTTAACTAGAGGCGGTGTTCTTGTAACGTTAAGCTTGAAGGGGCTAACATAACTGGAATTTGGATCAAACGGGTTTATGGGCATCTTAAAATCTTCGGGGATGCCGTTAGCTCCAGGATATGTTCCAAAATAATGGTCAAAAGTGCGATCTTCTTGCATTACAACTATTACATGACGTATTGGAATATCAGTGCTGGTTACTTTGGAGTACACAGATTGTATTGACAAGAAAATCATGAAAATCGTTAACAATAAGGTAACGTTCATATGCCTCGACATTTTTATCCCCCTAATCTTACTTCGTATATGCTGATTATGGATGTTAAATTTGCAACATTATCCTCTAGTGATACTACAGTTGAATACTCTACGTGCACAAGTTCACATTCATAGAGTTCGATATACCGTAGTAAAATGTCCGCGAAATATGGAGAGCGTTTAGCAGAGTATATGTCGAATACAATGTAATTAACCAATGCAAAGCGGATCATGTAGTCCGGGTTTTCAATTGGTTGATATGAGGGATTTCTACGAATTGGATTTTGACTTACACTTAAAGCATAAACCTCCATGTTTGGCGCGTAAAATCTGATTATATTTGCCATAGTTGGGCCTATTGTTAAGAAACGCGATCCTTCAGGAGCATTTTCTTTAATCCATTGAACGGCTTCCCGCCCCTTTGGTAAGCCTGAAAAGCCAGCAGTTCCAACTTTATTCGGATCGAGTGTAAAGACACAATTCAACGATGAGCTTATTAGAAGGGTTAGAGCTGTAAGACCTATAAAGAATGACACGCATATCCTTTTCCATCGAGCGCTCCAAGACCGTAAAGCATTTAGCGGTAAGGCTCCGATCAAACAGGCGGCAGGTGTAAGTGGAAGAAGATAGTGAAAACCCTTGATAGGTAAGAATTGGAAGAATAAGAATATGACGGCAAACCATATAAGACAGAGTACATGAGGTGTTTCATGCTTTAAAACGACATAACCGATACCGGTAATCAATAGAATGAGTAGAGGCCAACTAAAGTAATATGATAAATTCTCGATATAAAACAGTGGTGGATTGTTAGATGGTCTGTTGATCTGCCACACAAAGTAGTTCCAAAATATCTCAGTCGACTCGCCGACATACATCGTCAATATATATGGGAAAACAGTCATTAAAAATGAGCAGGATGCAATGAGCAAGTGTTTTTTTAAGAAATTGCAATATCCAAATAGTAGTAAGAATAGGATTATTCCGACAACCAATATTCCAACCTCTTTTGATAGAAAAGTCAAGGCAGATGAAACTCCAACCAAATACGCAAGCATGGCACTCCTCTTCAATTGGTATTTCCAAAATAACCAGATTGTAAGAGTGAAGAAGAAGGTTAACGTTGGTTCAAGCAGAGCCTGCCGACTGACAATAACGTGGTAGGGGAGCAAACTCATAAAAATAGAAGCAAGTAATCCAACCCTCTTATCGAATAGGATTCCACCTAGCTCGTGAACAAGGTAAACTGTCAGCACACCGAAAACTGCAGAAATTACCCGAGCGGCAACATCGGAAATTGTAAAACGGTAAATTATGGATACGAAAAACTGAAACAGAAGCGGATGTGCTCTAACGAGGGAGAAATGATTTGCATATTCCCTATAACCTGCCAGTGTCGCCGCTTGCCCGGCATATACAGCCTCATCGCCATTGAAGCCAACTTGGTCAATATTCCATAGCCTCAGAAAAGTTGCTATAACAAGTGTAATAACCAAAATCCAATTTTTAATTAGAAAAGTTTTAGCCTTGAACATCAACTCACCAGCTTTAATAAAAGTTCGTTCCATGAATAGTTTAAACTTCTTAGTACGTAAATTTGTACGTTATTTAAGGCATCATGTAATAGGTTTTTTTCCATTCTCATCAGTTCATTGAAGTCCATGCCATTAATTTCAATGTAAGGAAAAATTTCACTATAAGGTGGAACCAAAAACGCGTCATTGGTGTTATAAAACGATTTTTCCAATGCTTCTTTTAGAGGCAATTCTATAATGCCTTGATCTGCCTTCTCTAAAAAGACAAGAAAGTCAATCTTAGATTCATTCGATAATTGCACATCATCTAATATCTCCGTTACGTTAAACTTAGGTGGCTTAACAAGTATTTGTCCCAGCGCGTTAATGGTAAGAATTGGCGTATTTAATTTTCCAAGGAAACGCATAAATGCTCTTCCAGATTTAGAATGAACATAGCTTCTCAGCATTAATGAACCCCCTTTAACAAGTTTATCGCCATTTAAACCTATTGCCCTTAGTGTATGTGAACTTATTGTGAAGGGTTTTGGAAAACACAAAGCGTAGATAGAATCAACGTCTTAATACGTTTGACTGAAAAGCTACCCCCATCCATTAGGATTGTTAAAGTTCAACAGCCAAGCACTTTCATGCAACACGTAAACATGCAAACCCTCGTTTTTCTGAACTTTTGGAGCCTAATCGTCCACGCCGTTATAGCAGTATCTTCATACGTGATAACGGCGCAGTTAACCGAAGAATCAGCTTATGAACTGGCGATGCTTAAAGCTCTAGGAGCTAGTAAAAGGCAAATTCTAGCCTTAATAGTGTGCTGCGTGATTATAACTTAAATTTTAGGCTCAATTCTAGGGATTGCTCTCGGCGTAGTTGGATCCCAAGCGGCATCAACGATCCTAAGATGGCTTTATCCAGCCGTGGAAGTCTCACCGTTTCTAAAGGCTGAACAGGTATTAAACACGATTGTTCTTACGCTGGCTTCTTCTACTTTAGGTTGCATTATCCCCGCTTATAGGTTGGCACATATACGCTACGTGAAGGAGACGCTTTGAACCTATCCGATAAGCTGTTAGGCTTTAGATACTTTAGGTGGCAACGCCTCCTGGGAAGAAAATAGGTGCGTAATTGCCTGGTTGAATTCACACCAACTTTAAAAATCAGTTTATCGAATAAAACCCGTAGTGTACCAACGTGAAGAGAAGACAATTGAAATTATTAATGGCTATTCTGTTAGTAATTACGATTGTACATGTAATTTTTAGAAGTTTTTCGAAGGATAGATGTTATCAGGACGTTTCAGTATACAAATGTAGGAATTTAATCAATTATGCTTTAACTGAGGGGACTCCGAAGTCCCATAGAGATGATAGAGCTGATGAATTTGTACATAAGATCCAGTGGGATAAAACCAGCGTTGAAGAGCTGAATTTCTCAACAGTAGGTGAAGCTTTAAGCTGGGTTCATGAGAACATCATCTACTGCTACGATGAGTTCTCCTATGGATGCTTAGAAGCTTGGGCAACTCCAGAAGCAACACTAACATTTAAAGTAGTCAATGGCTCCGAGGGACTCTATGGAGATTGCGAAGATTTAGCCATACTGTTAGCGTCTTTAATAAAGTTTCACACGTTGGAATTCAAACCCGAAGAAGACGATGCCTATGTGAGGTGTGGTTTCGTAGAGGTGGAGCCTGGAGTGTTTGGATTACATGCTTGGGTGGTATTTTACGATGGAAGTGAACATAAATGGCATGAGATAGATCCCACGAAAAACCATATGGAGTGTATACCGTATCCGAAAAATGGTACGCTATGGTTTAACGACATGGGAGTGTTCGGTTTTCTACCGGGGTATTACCCGGAGTGTTATTAACTATTTCTTCATCCTATGGATTTGCACTGTTGTCGTCTTTAACTAGAAATTATCCATCTTCACAAGGTCTTGATTTACCAAAAAGTTTTAAGTGAATCCTTCAAGGAGAATATTTGAAGGGTGATTTTATTTTGAAGAAAATGTTTTTGGGAGGTATACTTATCTCGGTAATTGGACTAATCATCTTAGCAGTCGGTCTACCCATAGGTTCTTCAGAAGCACCTATAGAAATGGGGACGTGGGAAATCACTTGGTTTAGGATATTTTCAGTCCCCACTGAAATATCGCCCCTCAGTAATGTTGGAATTCCCGTAAATGAGTCTACTCTTCCAGCTAACTTCGACTTTATTATGAGCGACCCAGACTTTGCAGTATATACAGGCTCCCAAGATGAAATAGGTCTTATAGCTAAGACGAAGATATATGTTCCTAATAGTGGAAAAGCCCGTTTTGAATTAGGTAGTGATGATGGGAGTGCTCTCTTTATAGATGGAGAACTTGCAATAGACAATTGGGGGCTTCATGGCTACGAACCAGTGTCGAAAATAGTTGACTTAGAGAGCGGGGTTCATACACTGGAAATATGGTGGTTTGAATGGCATGGAGCAGCCGTGCTGAGTTTTAAAATGGATGAGAAGGTTACTTTTGGCGACCCTTGGTATGGTCGAGCAGTGGGTGGAGCTATTATCATCGCCGGACTTACCATAATGATAATTTCTAGACCTAGGAAGAGAAAGTAGAAAATTATCTTCACTAAGCCCTTTTTACAATTTTTAAATTGCCTCTATTTAAGCTACATTTTCTTAGGTTTTAGTAGGAACCCCAATAATGCTAGAATTATCCCTATGAATACTAATGCTCCACCTCCCGTCATTATACTCATAGCTTCCTGTTGCCCTGATACTGCCATGTTGAATAGTGCAGCGGGATCATCTTCTATTAAAACCTGGTAGTATTCGATTTCAAGTATATGTCTTCCAGCAGTTAAATATGCTTCGATGGATTGTTGAACGTTTGGATCTGGACATGGGAGATTCAACAAAACATCGCCATCTAGAAAGAGCGTTATATCGCCGTCGTCTCCTCCTATGGTGAATTGAACCGTCACATCTCTTGGAACATTTACTTCTAAGCGCGCTTTAAACCCTATGGGATCTTCCCTATAGGAGTATTCGAGTGGGTCGTAGCTGAAGATCGTTGGGAATCTACCAGTCGCTATAGCATCGCCCCAAACACCGTAAGTATTCTGCATAGAGTACCAAGTGACTTGCCATTCACCAGCTTCTATACCGAATTGTTGACTGAGTTGAAGGCCAAAACCAATTATTACAGCGCCTAAAACTATTAAAACTAAACCGGGTATTAGGATAGATTTACGCATTCAAAAGTAGATTTAAACGATAGTATATTTAAAATTAACGGAAGGTAGAAATACTTTATAGAGGCTTTTGATAGTTTCCTTAATCTCTCTTATCGGAGGCTTCTAATAATCACGATAGCTTTAGCCATGGTAGTAGCTTTTACGGGTGCTTTGAAGTGGTAAACTCCTATGATGGTGGAAATGTTAAGCCCAATATAACTTTGAATGAAGTTAGACTTGAAAGGACTACAATACGATATGTACCAAGAGGAGTAATTAAGATGAAGTGTTCAGGTTTTTACGTATGAGCTCTGTTTCGTTCAGTACGACTTTACACACTTTTCTCATCAAATCCATAACCTCATGCCCTTTCTTTTCGATACCAATCCATCGATTAAACATGCCCTCTAGAGTGATAACCCAGGTTATATTCTCTGGAGACTTGTAGAATTCAACCATGCCTTTCACTGCGGCATTTTCATCTCTTGCAAAAGGCTGATACTCTATTGGAAGTGATAAGAGTGAGATTGAAAACTTGTCGGGCTTAACAGACCTTATTAGAGACATTATCTCAGTATTTTGGTTGAGTTTATCTACAAGATTACTTGATGCTTTAAACTCAGGGATTAAACTCCTCATTTTCTCTAAGTAGGGAGATGATGTGAAAAACCAGTTTTTACGTATAAAGCCTCTACGTACAATGTTGCATTCTAGTGGTTTAAGCTTCCGGTATAGTTCAGCCTCTAAGCTACCCATAGATTCCTTATTGACGTACTCTAAAACTCCAGAAACTATCCATATTCTATCGAAGAATCCTACGGTTCTAGATGATATTAAAAGCCTAGTATAACCGAGGGCTTTCTTAGGAGTACAGACGACGAGGCCTTGATAGTCTTTCCAATCCTTAATGTAGTCTTTGAAGAGTTGAACTAGAAACGGGGTTGTCGCGGAGATTTTCTTCTTACGTCCCCTATGCTTCTTGAAAACCAATTATTCCACCTCTTTAACAACCTAGATGGAAAGTGTAACAGTACACTAAAATAGTTGTTCCGAGTTAGATATTTTAAAGTTTAAAGTTCCAAATGTTGGATAGACTTAGAACTTTAATAGCCTAAAGAGGTGATGTGGTTTAGACTCGGAAAAACCTAGGAGAAGGCCTAGAAGGAGAAGAGCTAAGACGCGTCGTGAGAAAGTACAAGCCATAGCTCTATCTATTCTGAAAGCCCTATATTCGGGTCTCAAGTGGTCGGGGCTGTGGCTTAAAGAGTTCTTCCGGAGGGCTGGACTCGTCGCAGTCAATCCTTTGAGAGCTTTCACGGAAATAAGTGAAAACCCAGATATAGGTGGCCCCATAGCAGTTCTAGTAATCCTTATAATAGCTGATTTAGTTAACAGGCAACTTTTCATGCTTTTTAAGACGGACATATTGATCTTAAAGGGCTCCAACGTGTTAGAGCCTTACAAGTCTACTCTAATGGATACTGCAACTGCTACACAGATAGCCGTGATGTCCCTAATAAACTATGGCTACTACATCCTTAGGAATAGTATCATATACTATATAATGGCTTGGATACTTAAAACAGAAAAGCACTTTACCAGTATTCTAATGGCTACTGCATACGCTATGTTCACTTATGTACTCGGCAAAGTTATAGAGGCTCTAGCCATACTGTTTGTAATCCCCCCGTTGACAGTGGTAGTAGCAGTAGACACTTCCGTTGCTATGCTTTCATCATCTATAACACTCGTCTTGATAAACATAGGGAATATCGAAGCCGCTAATGCTATGACTAATACGTATAGAGAGGCTTGGGAGGGTCAACTAGCACCCAGAGTCCTCTCAAACATGGCATATGCCTTCTCAATATGGAGTTGTTTAATATGCACAATTGCTCTCTACGTTATGTTTAAAATGCCTAAGAGCAGAGCGATAATAGCTGGAATAACCCCTATAATCGTTGACGCGGTTCTTAGAATTGTTTTACTTGGAAGATTCTTTTAACAGCTATGAATATGGACGAAAGTAGGATTACAACTGTTACCGCTACTGGGACAGTTGAAGACTGTCTACCAGCCATTAGATTCGGTATGTTTGTAGAAGATATTAGTATGCTTGAAAAGTAGCTTTGAGATACTTTTCCACTTGGGTCTTTAAACTCTATATAGAAGCGAGAGCTTACGAGTATGCCGGTTTCACAGTCATAGCTTCTCTCGATAAATCCATCCATCGTTGCATTCTTTAAATCCCCCATGTTAAGTCCATTTATCGTGAAGGTTGCATTCGTCAGCCAGCAGGCTCTATCTATAAAGAGCCTCGAAGAAACTAGTCGTAAGTCTACTACCGTCGCTGATAGGTTTTCAAGCTGAATTACATCACCTATTTTAGGGACGTAGCTTATCCAGAGATAGTTTGTAGTATTTTCCACGGTTTTACCATCTATCGTCTTTATTCGGTTGGAGAATGTATCTATTTTAAACGTCTTCTCGAAAGACATGTCTTCAATACGCATCTCATAGAGAATGTAAACATATCCATCCGTCAAATTTACAACAGTCCACTTAAAAGTCCCCCTCGTCGGAGCGTAAGGAGCACCCTTGTAGACGGATACATTACAACTATACTCTACATACGTGCCTGGGTTAAGCCAATTAGGCTGAAAGGCATTAGCTCTTTGAGGTCTAGTGACACCAGTTGTAGAGAAGGCAATCAAAATTAGCACGGCTATTGCTAACCCACGTTTCAAAATAAACCCTGAAATGAGAAAACAGGGAGAGACTTATAAAATTATCCTGAAAGTGTAAACTCATCGGGTTGAGTTAAAGAGTAGTCTTATAAGCCCGCATATGACAGATATTGGAGAGGTCACTATGAGCGTTAAATGCGGTGTTGTAGGTTGCGGTGTTATAGCTAATGAAGCCTATCTTCCCGCCATTAAGAAGTATGGAAGGCTTGTAGCCGTATGCGATGTTGTTGAGAAGAAGGCAGAGAGGGCTGCTAAACTTTGGGGTGCTGAAGAATACTATAGGGATTATGAGGAAATGCTTGAAAAATCTGATGTCGAAGCTGTATTCATACTCACCGGTATGGGCGACCACGCTCGACAGACGGCTATGGCTGCTAACTTAGGTAAGCATGTGCTAGTTCAAAAACCTCTAGCTACAAACATGGATGAACTTAAGAAGGCCGTAGATGCCGTTAAAAGATCTGGTGTGAAGGCTTTAGTTGAACCGTGTGTTCAAATGTTTCCAGAGTATGTTAAGGCTAAAGAGATCCTAAAAGAGATCGGTACAGTCTTCTGGTTTAGAGCTGGACTTGGACGGGGGCCGCCCATATGGGGTGCGGAGACGTTCTTTACAAAGAAAGCTGGAGGCCCTCTATTCGACCTAGGTGTATATGAGATATCTGCTTTAACGTTTCTACTAGGGCCTGCTGAGAAAGTGTCAGGATTAGCGAAGACTTCCATTCCAGAGGTGGATATAGTGCCTGACGACTGGTTTATTGAACACCTGTCTAAGTTTGATACTTATAGAAGTGTATGGCCTCTACTAGGGAAGGCGCCTAGGACTAAGAAAGTTAAAGTAGAGGCGGAAGATAATACATTGACCATCGTGGAGATGAAGTCTGGATGTTTAGGCGTTGTAATAGCCAATTTTGTAACACCCGACGGCCTTAGGGTTGACATTGGCATGTTTCCAGACATAGAGATCTACGGCTCAGACGGGGGTGTGCTTATAGGTAGTGGAGCCTACGCCTTCGCCTATAAAACCGTTAAAATGAGAGAGTGGTCTAAAATAGGCTGGGATGCGATAGGTAGACGTGGTTGGAGTTACTACGAGGCTTCAACTAGACACTTCTTAGAGTGTATAGTGAATGATAGGGAGCCGATACCTAACATAGACTGGGGAGCCCATGTGAGTGAAATAATGATAAAATCCATAGAGTCTTCGAGAACGGGTAAGACCCTTAAAATAGAGACTACGTTTAAACCATACTAAGAATTAGACTTCCGTAATCTAGCAACACAGATACATAGGGATGACGTATGCATAGGTTTAGTGAATTCTATAGAAGCTGGGGTAGGAATGCTAAAGTCTTAGTCCTTACGGAGCCTCTATGGAGCATCCCCATGAGCTGGGTGTTCTTCTATAGACCCATATTCATGCGTAGCTTAGGTATTACCGAGGTTGAAATAGGTCTTATGATGACGCTATACTCTATCCTTCAGATATTCCTTCCCCTATTTGGAGGATATTTGGCTGATAGATTTGGCAGGAAGAGGGTTCTTATGCTATTCGATGTAGTAGGATGGACTACGGCTATGAGCCTATGGATTATGGCTAGAGAATTATGGCATATGATGCTTGCCATAATATTTGAAGCACTGATAACCGTAATATATTCCGTGTGGGAGTGTATGCTTATTGAAGACACCGCCCCTGAATATAGAGCTAGTATATTCAGCACTATAAACCTGATTTACGTAGTTGGAAGTCTTTTAACGCCATTAGCTGGATTTATAGTTATGACGTATGGTATTGAGACGGGATGTAGAATACTTTTCACTGTAGCTTTGACAAGTTTATGCGTAATGTTTACCGTAAGACAGATCTTTCTGAGAGAGACTGAAGTCGGTAGTCTACTCTTGAGGGAACAGAGCGATCTGTCTGGTTTTAAGGGCTATAGGAAGGCTATTAGAATCGTCTTTAAAACGAGGATAATCTTCCTAGTGTTTATATGCAGTGTTCTAGGCGGCTTCTACTACACCGTGTCAAGTACTTATAGTGCACTATACCTTACTGATTCTAAGGGGTTAGGATTGAGCGGAGGACTTGCATCGATAGTTCCAGCATCTTCATCCGTAGTATCAATCCTCCTACTGACCACCGTACTACCTAGGGTAAAAGGGGAGAATAGTCTCCTCAAGGTTTTAGTTTTTGGATATATATTGGCCGCGTTGTCTGTAACTACACTTATTGTAGCCCCCAACGGATGTTTAACTTTAGCTGTTCTAGCTGGCGTCTTGGGAGGTTTCTACATCCTTGTTTATCCAACCATTAGGACGATTCTCGTAAATAGAATAGACATGGTGGATGAAAAAGCTAAAGCTAAAATACTATCGTTATCTACAACATCCTCAGCTCTCGTAAACTGGCTGACGCCGACTTTAGCGGGATATGCTTATGCAATAAACCCTAAAATTCCATTCATAGTATCAGCTGGAATCTTGACGGTGAACGCTATCATAGCTTTTACGATTAAAACTTTCACAGGGAAGTCTTAAATTCGGAAAGATTTTATAAGCCTCAATTAGAAAAATGAATATTGGGATTTTTTAAACGGTCACTTTCGCCCTAGGTTTTAAAATAAACCCTATTACTGTTATTATAGCTCCTATGAATATTATACCTCCGCCTGCGGTCTGTAAAGTTGTGGCTATACCCCATTCTTCAACATGCATTTCGAAAGAAGCTGCTTGACCCCCCTCCCACTCATACCACCATAATTCCAACTCGTGAGTTCCAGCTGTTAAGAATACGCTGGTTTCATCCACTGCGTATGCCCTTAGAACCCAACTATTTATCACAGGCTGTCCATCGACAATCAATATAATACCATCGTCACTCCCAGCCCTGAATATAACCGTCTTATCTTCTCCGAGAGTCACGTATAATTTTGCTCTGAAGCCGAAGTGGTCAAACCAGTCCTCATAGCTGATTGGATTGTAGTAGAAGTTTTTGGGGAATCTTGAAGACCCTATTACATCGCCCCAAGTACCGTAAGAATCTACTATGCTATACCAAGTTACATCCCATTCATCAGCCTCCAGTAGAGCGTCTAGAGAGCTTGCATATTGGAAGCCGAAAACGGTTAGAGCTATTCCAACGACAAGTATAACCAAACCTACTATGAAAACGGTTTTATGCAATATCCCACCGTTAGGTAATACGGGAATTCGTATTAAAAATTTTGCTATTTTAAAATCTACCGGAAAGCATAAAAGTTAAACCCAGGTAATTTTATTCTGGGTGTTGTCTTATGGCAGAACCTTTCGAGAAAGTCGAGAAAGTTTCACTGCCCATTGTCGTCGTTTTCAGCGTTCTTCTAGCTCTTATAAGCATGGTCTGGATAAGTCTACTTCCATCTGGACTTTGGCACTTCTACAACCTAGGTATTGTGGCGTGTCCTCTACAGCTTACTTCAGCACCATTCATACTGATCCTCTTAACCGCAGCTATTAGTAAAGCTGGATTTTTGAAGAAGCTTAAGACGGCTACATTAGTCTACCTTTACATGGCGGCTGTCTCAGTAGCATGGTATACGGATTACGCAGCCACGTCTGAGTGGTATGCAGGCGTATGGCACAATAGGAGGTTCTACCCAGATATTACAACGCAATACGTACCATGGTATTTGGCTCCTCCAACAGAATACGTTGAGAGGCTTATAACCGGTGGAGCTGTAGACTGGGGTGTATGGACTACTCCAATCCTCTATTGGACTATGCTACACATAGTATTCTACCTCTTCATGGCCTCAATAATAACCATATTCAGGAGAAACTGGATAGATGTTGAAAAAGTCCCATTTACACATGTATTAGCTTCACATGAAATCTTAAAGTACACGTTTAAAGAAGAAGCTACGACTTCTAAACTCATTAAACCGTTTATCATAGGCGTAGTATTAGGCTTAATTGTTCAATTGCCAATTTACATGGCCGTCATGTTCCCATGGTTCCCAGACGTCTACGGATGGCGTATAAATACCTGCGGACACGGAGGCTACTGGATACCCGCTGGTTCACCTTTAGCCTCTATCGTCGGTTTAAGCATGATTCAGAAGCACCCAGTATTTATAGCCATAGGATATTTAGTACCTCTATCAACGCTTTTCAGCACATGGTTTTTCCACCTGGTCTATATAATAGCTGTTCAAGTGGCGTTTGTCCTAGGATACTACACGGGTCTCGATGCCATTGGAGGGTGTGGTAGAGCTTGGTGTGGGACTGTTACGCCAAACTTCGGAGAGCCTTTTAAGTTTATGGCGCTTAGCTACGTCGGCGGATCTACCGCTTTAACGTTGATCTACCTAGTGTTAAATTGGAGATATGTTAGAGATACTTTGCTTGCAGCAATGGGGAAGGGGCCTCTGAAAGATTACGAGAGAGAAGAGGCTTTAACCTATAGGCAGGCGTACATTCTACTACTGATATCCATAGTTTTGACTATGATTGTTCTATCCGGATGGGGTATGGGACCTGCAACATCGATAATTCTGATATTCACCGTATTCATCTTCTGGATCGCTAATACCCGTATCTGGGGTTTAGCTGGCTGTACTCTTCAAGGCGCAGAGCATGGTAATGCCTTCTACAGACTGTTCGTATGGCCGCAGGCACCTCAACCTCCTACGATGGAGTTTATGGCTTCAGCTTACCTTTCAGAGTGGCTGGTTGACGTGCCAAAGTCTTTTGGAGGCGCGGCACTATCGTTTGCAGCAGGTTATAAAATGGCGAGTTTAACTGGTGTGAAAACTAGGGACGCATTTAAGACGGTGTTGGTCGCTGGGATCTTAGGCTATCCTATTGTCATGGCAACCTACGTCTTAATGTGTCACACGTTTGGCCTAGCCAAACTCCCAGTATGGGCTGAGAGTACGTATGACTCTCTCATAGATAGATGCGGCAATCCTGACAATTGGAACGTTAGACCCGGCACAGAACCTTGGTGGCCCAATTTCCTAGCAGGCTTCATCATAGTGGCTCTGCTAAGCTGGCTTCACGCGAGGTTTATCTGGTTTCCACTTGAACCCATAGGTTTTATACTCGGCACAAGTTACATGTCCATACTTTGGGGCGTATGGTTCCCATTCCTTATCGCTTGGATTCTTAAGACGATAACTTTGAAAGTAGGAGGGACTAGAGGCTATGAAGAGTTTGGAATTCCAGTGGCTGTCGGGCTGATAGCGGGCTACATGATCGCAGTACTTATCGGAGGCCTTGTAGGAATAGTAAGATTCTTCGTACCGTTTTAAACTCTCCCCGCTCTTATTTTTCGATTCTCCTGAGGTAAATATTAAAATGGGAGGATAGGCTATTCTACATGTATGGCTAAGTTGGCTTTAAAAGGCGGTTTAAGAGAAGCTGAAAATCTGAGAAAAATAGTTCCACTATGGCCCATTTACGATGAAGAAGATGAACGAGCCGTAGTAGAAGTTGTACGAAGTAGAAAGTGGTGTAGGCTCTATCCAGGCTCTAAGGCTGAAGTTTTTGAGAAGATGTTTGCCGAGTATCATCAAGCTAAGTATGGAATAGCCGTTGCAAACGGCACTGTTGCTCTTGAACTTGCCCTTAAAACTGTCGGCGTAGGTATTGGAGATGAAGTTATAGTACCCGCTGTAACGTTTATAGCTACCGCTTCAGCTGTTAGCGAGGTTGGAGCTATACCGATATTCGCCGACGTAGACCCTGAAACAGCAGCTATAAGTGCGAAATCTATTGAAGAGAATATAACGGAGAAGACAAAAGCAGTTATAGGTGTTCACTATGCTGGCTATCCAATAAATTTCGATGAAATTCTCCCATTAATTAGAAAACACAACCTGTTTCTAATAGAGGATTGCGCTCACGCACATGGATCTGAGTGGAGGGGGCGTAAAGTCGGTGCAATCGGCCATATGGGGGGCTTTAGCCTTCAGGAGAGTAAGACTTTAACCGCTGGTGAAGGCGGTATTGTTCTAACGAATAGCGATGAGCTTGCCGAGAAGGCTAGACTTATCCACAATATAGGTAGAGTCCTGGGGAAGCCCGGCTATATACACTATATTTTGAGTTCAAACTACAGGCTTTCAGAGATACAGGCCGGGTTGTTGATATCGCAGATGAGGAGGCTTAGAGAGCAAGTTGAGCTTAAACATGAGACTGGGGAGTATTTAGCCTCTAAGCTTAAGAAGATAGGCGGTGTTGAGCCTCTTAGAAGAGATGAACGAGTTACTAAGAGAGGCTACTACTACTTTGTAATCAGATACTATCCTGAAGAGTTTCAAAACGTTCCAAAGGAGAGGTTTGTAGCGGCTTTAAATGCAGAGGGGGTGCCTGCTGGCGTAGGTTACGGTATGCCTCTGTACAAACAGCCAGCGTTTAAGAAGGAGAATCTCAAAGGGATATTCCCAGAGGGCTGGGAAATTCCGAATTATGAGGATTTAAGCCTTCCAGGTGCTGAAGAATACTGTAGAAGAGAGGTAACACTTCCACATCAAATACTACTCGGTGGAAGAGAGGCGGCAGACCTCGTAGTAGCTGCAATAGAGAAGATAAAGGAAAATGTTGACGAGCTTTTAACCTAAATACCTTACCTGTCGTCTGTAGTGAGGACTCTCCATCTCTCTTTTTCTTAAAGGCTTTAATTCTAGCTGAGAAGTTGTTGCAAACCTCCTATTTCTTCCCGTCATTTACATCTTACTTTTAGATTCTCTGCGGATTGAGTTAAGCGTTCTTCCACTTAATGAATCCCTACGGTGGAAATAAGAGAAACGAGTGTTAGCGATGCTTCATATTTTTGGTAGCGTTATAATGTCCTCTAGTTTTTTAAAGTGTTTATCGAATGAGTATATCTCCTTTATCCCATGAGCTTTCATAAATAGATAGGCTAACGCATCGTTAACGCTTATGTCTTTTTCTCTTGCTATCAATAAAGTGTTTGCGTAATCTTTTGGGCTGACCGGATAGACTTTAACATTTTCGCTTGCTATAATCCATGCTAAAAATCCAAGGGATTCTTGAATACCAAGCCCTGTTTCAATTACGTTTACAACCTCCGAAACGTGTACAACCGTTGTAGCTACTTCCTCCCCTTCCTCCACCCTTTTCACAACAGCCTTTGCCTCATCCTTAACCGTCTGCTCAGCTCTCGTTAGAGCCCTCCGAGGTGTTAGATAAGCATGAAGGAAAATATTTGAATCTATAAATCTCAATGTTCCTCGAGCTCCAATAGGATCCTCTTAATGGAGTGGGGGTCGGTAAAATCGACTTTTTCAGATACTTTGATGGAGTCAAATAACGCTGAAGGTGGAAGCGCCTCTATAGAGATTATTTCAATCCTATCGTCGCGCTTTATCAATGCTAACTTACGAGATTTCCAATTTTTCCTCCAATGTATAGGAATGGATATTCTCCCTTGCGAGTCAATATCCTTAATAATGATTTCCACCATTTATATCACTTTCACCAGATTATGACTCATAGTAAAATATAAGTTTTCTTCCAAAACTTATCATGTCACCAATACGAGACTATTAACCCCATAAACTCGATACCTTCAGCGAATCACCTAAAGCTTTATTTCCTAGGCTCTTTTACAAGCCCATACATTAGAGCTGGAAGCCCTATAGCTATCATCGCCAATCCTACAGACAATACTTGGTTTTTAACAAGCGTTCTCTCCTCTCTCAGAGTTTCAAAGCAACCTGAAACATATCCTATTTTCAGGTTTACGGTTTTTGGGTAACATGAGGGGTAGTTATAAACAAGGAAGTAATATGTAGATGTCTCATTGACTCTTATGATGTGTTCATAGTACTCTTGGTGAGACCAAGATATTGGTTTAGATATATTCTCCACGAGTGGAATAATGTTCTGATATGTTTCAACATTAAGCTCTTCAACCCTTTTAAAGAACTCTTCAAACACTCCGCCAGTGTAAATCTTAAGACCTACACACATGTTTGCTCCTATTTTTGCGACAACCGTGACGTTCCGTGGGAAAGTAAATTTTAAAAGCTTAACCTCTTCACGTTTCATTTCGAATCTACCTTCATATATTAAAGTCTCCGATTCCAGAGTTTTAAGCTGAACATCTACTGTTAAAGAGACTGTGAAAAGTAGAGCTCCAACAGTCAATAACACCAATCCGAATGATGCCATCCACTTAAGCATTAGAAGCCTCCATCTAGTAGAAGACCACCCTGTCGTTTAATTAAGTTTTATGTAGGAGCAGAACCATTTTTCCCTCCCAGACCTATGGAGGTGAATACTTCACTCTAAAGTATGGAGCATCTGTGAGGAAGGAAAAATAGAAAGGGTTTAGAATGGTATGAAGAATCTTACGGTTCCTATTAGGTATGCTATTAGGTTTGCCAGTGCGTATCCGGCTATTCCTCCGCTTACAAACGGTATACCGTACTCCTCGTAAGCTTTACTGCCGCCTATACGTAGGGTTAGGAATTTAGCTATCCAAGCTCCGAGCATAGCATTCCACTCTCTCATCCAGTTTGGTGCTACCCCCGTCGCCAGTATGAAGCCTATCGGATGTAGAGGCCACCATACGAATCTAGCTCTTAAAAGGAACAGTATCATGACTATTACGAAGCCAACAGCACCAGCTTCAAACTGGAATATTGCAGATGGAGCTTGCTCATATCTTGCGAAGTCGTTGTCACACCAGGTTGTTACTGAGCAGCTACCCCATATTGGGACTCGGCCGACGCCTAGGAGGTTGATGATCCAGACTCTAGTGGCGTTTCCTACGAATATTGCAATTATACTGGCTATGGTAGTTAGTATGAATACGTCTCTCAAGTTTATTTTAGCCATGTCTCCGATCTTAAGGTTCTGTATGGTGAGGTAAGCTCCTGTTTGAACACCGTGGGTTACGTGGTTAAGCCCTGTATGCATGAATACGTGGCTCATAATCCAGTCTGCACTGTAAGCTTGAGGGGCTGTCGGCCATATCAGCCTTAGGGGCCAGCTTGGCCATAAAGCTCTCTCGTGTATATATCCGCATCCGCTGAGCCCTAAGACGTATGCTGCTGCAACCGTATTTATGAACGCCCCTACTATTAAAACGGCTAGTGCTGTTCCGATGCTTAAGCCTGCTGAGAAGCAGAACGCTAATAGTATTATAGCGGATATTATTATGAACAGGTAGATCTGCCTGTATGTGAATGGTTCACGTGCTTCCTCGGGAGATTTTCCTCCACGCATAGCAAGTCTTATGGTTTCAGCAATGTAGCTTTTTGCATGGAATAGCATCATAACGGTCACCGCCAGCGTTCCACCTATCATAGTCACCCACATCCAGTAGTACGGTGGACCAAAGAGCGGAGATATGTCTGATCCAGCCCATCCAAGAATTCTACAGCAACTTCCCATGTCGAAGACTCCAGTGTAATATCCCATTATGTACGCTATTTGAGCTAAGATTACTATTATGATGAAGAATACCCATGCCGAGAGTAGTACGTCTAAAGGAGCTAGGTAGTACACTAAAAACGGTAGAATGTTCTTCGTATAGCCTGGCCACCATACAAGGGCACTTTCGACGGGGTCATTAGAGAATAAGCCTACACAACCCTGAGCACTTGTAGTGGTCGTTGCAGTACCTCTCCAGGCCAATAGGTCTGGCCACCAAGCCCAGACATTCGTACATAAGACTTGGACTTCGAAGATTAACGCTACTAGGAAACCTATGAGGAACCATCTCATAGTCCTCTCTGAACCAGGTTCTCCAGATACCCTCCTTACGACATCATAAGAAGCGATTACGTATGGGAATGGGACTTTTTCAACGTCAAGCCATCTACGCCTCAGCAACAGCATTACGCTTGAGCCAAACAGGTAGAATACTAAGAGGTATAGTGACCAGAATACTATGCTTCCAGCCCATGCACCCCAGTCTGTAGCAGCACCGCCAACGTTTATGCGTTGGACAACTTCAAGAGGAGGCATCCACCACCAGCTCTGAGCCATAGGTAAAACTTCAGGCTCCGTATACAGTAGGGTTCTACTGAAGCCGACAGGCCAGCATGCGAATGTTTCGTAGTGGCCTATGCCGTACATTCCAACCGCGGTGCCTACAACGTATATCGAGATTAGAAGAGATGGGGATAGCTTACCTTTAAAATACTTAAACGGGTAAGCTAGTAGGAGAACCAGCAGGGATATTACGGGTATTCCCATGGTTTTAGAAACCGTACCCCACGCATAGCGGCACATGAATACCTGCCCTACTGAGCCGTTTAAAGCAATCTCTACAGTTCCTATGAAACTCAGCAATGCCGATAGAATGGCTAGGGGAATTAGTAGAGAAGGACTAATCCTAAACTCTTTGACTTCCTCAGTCATTTTCCCAGCATAATTCAATTACGGCTCAGTATTTAAAAAATTAACTGTGTTAAGCACGGAAACGACTGGGAAGGTTTAAAAAATATGCGGGGTCAATATGGTAGTAGCCACATGCTTCTACTTACTAGGATCAGTAGGGCACGTATAGACTCCATTAGACTCCAGCCTATCCAACCGCCCATGTAGAATCTGTTCACGAATACGCCGTAGGATATGTTTGACCTTTTAGTTAAGATGCGGCTTACGACTTTATTTCCAATTATTGAGCCTATGAGCATGGCCATCGTAGATTCAAGCTGCATACTGTATCCTAAGTAGGAGCCGAAGGCACCTGTTATGAAGGCCACTAAGAAGTAAGGCTTGTGGAATACTAGAGATGTCAATAGGTATATGGCTGAACCGGCGGCGAAACCACCGAGGATAAGCTCTCTTCTGAAGAAGTAGCCCGTCCACAGCCATACTTGCCATCTAGCCCAGTTCATCGCATCAACAGGCCAGTATATGATTGTCGCAGGGTATGCGCTTGACGGGATCGGTGAAAGACTCCACAGGTAGGATACGAACAGTAGAGTTACCAGTATTCCCGCGAAGAAGACTATTATATACGTCTTGATGTACTCCGACTTGCTCGCCTGCAGTATGTCTGCTTGCATGAACGCCTGAGCTACACCGGGGCCTCCCGTGTAGATGCTAACTGGAGCGAACCATATGCGTTTATCTGCCCAGCCGCTAGAGTATATCATCAGCTCTCTAAGCATTGGAACGTTAAAGCCTGTGAGAGTTACACCAGCTGCACTAGCGCCTAGAAATGATGCGAAGAATGAGCCTCCTATCATGAAGAGCGCTAGAATCCATATTGGGAACCCTGTTAAAGAGTACACTAGTAGCATACCTCCACAACATGCTCCTATGAATGCTAACAGCAGTAAGTTGAGCGGGGGTCCCTCACCTTCTCCTCCTCTAGCCTTCCCTAGAGAGCTGAAAGCCCTTACGAACGTTTTAGGCCTTATTATGATCGGTAGGAATGCCGCCGCTAAGGCAAGACCTATCGTAAAGCTTGCGTAGAAGTAGAGTTGAGACCTCTGAACGAGCAGGTACATCGGCCATGAGCGGTCGTACGGGCTTTCCGCAGGCCAAAGGTTAAACCTCGTAATCAGGTATGTTCCTACGGAGTAGTAGGAGAAAGCCCCTAGGAATTGAGCTAGACATATTTCTATGGGCAGTATGAAGCCTCCTACGAAGTACATTAGGTTTAGTGTGAAGCCGAAGCCGAATCCAGGTAGGAAGTGGGCGATTATAGGCGTCATATCGTATGTCCCAGCTATTGGAAGTATCGTCGCGTATATTGCGATTCCTCCACTCGACAAGTATGGCCCTAGGAGATACGGGAGGAAGCTTACGAATAGGTTGTACAGGGCACCGAATAGTATTGAAAGCATTAAGATCCTCATGTGTGTCGGTTCTCTTTCTCCAAGCGTTAGTACGGTTTCTGCGGCTGCTCTAGCGGCGGGAAACTGAAGCTTCTCCACTTTAACGTAGAGGGAGTAGGTGAAATACCCCATGGATACGTCTGCGATGAATCCAAATATCATTGCAAGCACTGTGATGCTGATTGGAAGAAGCCATACTGGGTCGAAATACAGGAAGCTAACCTCACGATATATTCTAAGCACTTCTGTTTCAGGTGGAATCCACCATGAGGGGACATACTGGGCAACGCCTAATGCATAGGATGGTTGGCTATAGGCCATATACATGTTCTTCAGGAAGTCGTATCCTCCACCCATACTATAGAGACCAGCATAGTACGATGCCATCCACTGGAAGCTGAGTAGGATGAAGAGCTCTTGTTTGGTTAGTGGTGACCCTAGATAGTGGGCTATTTCAGACCATAGCAGGATTACTATCCAAGCCTGTAGTGGAAACCACTGTCCACTTATCAGATAATAGTAGATCATTACGGGTTGTACTAAGGCAAGGGAGAATGTTAAAGCTAGTAGAGACCTCCATGTTAATCCTCGACGGACTTCACCCTCCGAGGACATTCGATCACCTCTTTTCTACATCAGAACCTTTCTTAAACTCCTCAAGACCTATGAAGCCCTTCTTCTTAAATGTTTCTAAGCCCGTCTCAATATATTTCTCTTTAACATCGGTTTTCAGTGTTCTCCAGATCAAAAGCTGCTTTCTCATGTTGTCTATAAACGGTCTGTTCGAGTTAACCCAATCGCTAAGCAGACCCGTGGTTCTACGTAGGTATATGGTAAGTCCGTAAGGCCTCTTTCTATGCGATTCTGCTATCAGTGAAACCTGCTGAGTGATTCCTACGTCGAAGGGGGCAAGTCTAACGTTAGCTGTAATGAGTTTAACATCTTTATCCTCCGCTATGTTCTCCTCAGATTTCCACTCAATGTCACCGAATGTGGCGAAAGCTCCTACACCCTCGGTTCTATGGGCATCGAAGTACTCGTTTACGAACGCTAGGAATCCGTATATCTCACGACCGGAGAAGACGAAGGGCATTTTAATCTCCCACTCGTCTCCACGTGGCGGTGGAACCTTCCACTTACGCTCCAGAGATGGAGTTACAAGCCTAGACGCCTTGATAGATGGATAGACTGTTGAAATTATTGTTACTAGCGATGTAGACCCCAGCACTATGAATACGTAGAATGATGAGAAGTTCGGGTAGAATCCTTCGGGATACATGTTCAACGATGCGAATAGCCAGCATCCGATAACTCCGTATACATAGCCCATTACCGCTCCGAGTAGAGCGTATACTAAAGACTCCGTTAGGAATAATACTGAAACGTGTAGCGGGGATAGCCCTACCGCCATGTATATCGATATTTCCCTCGTCCTGTAGTATACGTTAGCTAGCATCATGTTTAGAATTGTAAAACTGCATATTATCGTTGGAAGTATGAATGTTTCAAAGCCGGTTATCGTGAACCATTGCCTATATCTAACCACTCCGAGCCTATTGGGGGCATCACTGTAGTATATGTCTGTAGTTATTCTTAAAGCTAAATCACGTGCGATGTCTCTTATCGTCGCCGTATCGTAGGGTTTATATGCAATACTCACTATGTAAGCCCTTTCTCTTAAGAGCAGGCAGGCTTTAAGAGGCATTATCATTATCTGGCTTCCGGGGAAGTGGAAGGGTACAGCTCTACCAGCACCTGTAGTCACCAATGGCATTAGCGGAGTGATAGGTTCACCGTCAAGGTCTACTAGACCACTGCTTCCAGACCATAGCAAGTCTCCGTCGAATATACCTATGACTCTAAGTTCCATACCTAAGAAGGGTATTGTAGAGCCTATTGTTATCTCCCTACCGAGCTCCTTTGTAAGGTTGTCGGCTATTGTTTTACTTATTAGACACGTGTAGACATCATCTGGACTGAACCAGTCGCTACCGGGCAATAATATTTCATCTACGTGGGAGATCTCCTTCTCCTCGGGACTTAGAAATAGAACAGCTCCAACTTTCGTTATCAGCTTATCTGAGAATGCGAAGTATCCTAAACCTCTCTGTGGCGGCGGTGGGAATAGCCATCCTCTAGCCGAGTATATTCCGGTGCCTTTAAACTGGTTTATAACTTGGTAGTACATCTCCTCAGGAATCGCAGACCATACTGGCCTCCTTATCAATATACCTTGATATAGTGGCGGTTCCTCCCCTTCTGATACCACTTTTACATCTTCCACTGGCCTTGGAGCAGCCATAAGCGATGTAAATGTCACCATTGAGAAGACTAGGATGATTACCGATGATAGTGTTAATGCTGTCATAAAGCGTCTTCTCCTCATATTGCTGATAGATAGCGAAAATGCTTGGAAGGCTATGGCTGAGCGGCTTATCTCCGCCGTGTGCATACCTACCATTCTCTCTTTCAAGGTCTTAGCACTCATCATAGCTTCTCTAATAACGAAGCCTAGAAGAGGCAGTATCACCATAGCTGAGCCGAATGCTAAGATTGCCATACCAGCGTTTGTAGCCAGGTGGAAGCCTGGGTGGAATATGTTCAATACGATTAACATGATTCCAAAGACTATTATAGTGGATGCTAGGAGTTTACGCTTTTCAAACCCTATGAGTCGGCTTATAGCATAGGCGAAGGGTATTGTAGCTATAGATATTACGACGATCGTATATATTACCTGCATTATCAAATCCATCATCGAATAATACGCCATCTGCTCGTATGCCCAGGATGCGTAAGCTGCCGCATAGCTTAAACCGTAGTCTCTCATACGAGCCGCTGCTATGGCCTGATTGAAGTACTCCGTAGCTAGATTATGGAATAGCATTGTGACAGGATTGAACGTGTAGAATTGCGCAGCCAGCCTGACTCTACCATCATTCAACATATATATGTCTCTAGCGTAAATCAGAGGAGTAAACGGTATCATCAAAGTTTCGCCAGGTTTAACAGTATAACCGTATCCAGCTGTGTTTTCAGCCGTACTGTTAAGTAGAAGACCCATTGGAAATCTCCCTCCAGCCCCACCTCCTCCAAAGGCGGCTCCGATAAATCCGAAGGTTCCAATTGCGACGCCACCACCTCCACCACCAGCAGCGGCGGCTCCATATGCACGTCCTCTCATTATGAGTATTTCAACGGGAGTGTTAGGTATGACGAAGCCCATAACGTCTCCATATGGGGACGCTAGAGCACTCTGTTGGATCAAGGGGCCGTGGGCTAATCTATTGTATAGTAATATGGCTGGCATTGAGCTTAAGTCTGTCGGATTAAAGAGGGCAAATAACACTATACTTGAACATCTAAAGATGGATACTAAGTATGATGCTTCTATGGTGGTTACGGAGGCGTAGTTTGACTGATACGGTGACCAGACACCTACATCTGTAGCCCATTCTATATGTCCATTTGTACTGTTGACTACAAAAGCGTTTACAGTTCCACCCGTGTAGGGTTTAACACCCTTAATTACAACTTCACCGTTACGGTTGGGTTTAACTACAACATCTAAAATACCTGCTAAGAAGGCTGCGCCGAAGGCTGCGTAGGATGGTACTGCGGTGAGAGCGGGGGCTGAAGCTGATTGGTAATGTACGACCAAATCATCTATAGCTTCGGGGTGTCTAGTGGCGTCAAATGGATCCCAGTAGGCAGTCGTCATATTATAGCTGACGACTCTTATAGTTAAACTGCAGTATCCCCACTCTCCTGTAGCTTCCATTCTTGAAGGTTGTTTTGGAAGATCTATTCTAGGCTCGTTTATCAAGGCATATAGAGATGTGAATATAAACTGTACTTGAGGCCAGTAGTTTTTCCACTCGATTTTATCGAATGTATCAGCCGGAGTCTTCATAAAGTGTCTTGCGTCATTAGTTGTATGGAATGCAAATCCTCCACCGTAGCATGCTGCTACGAAGGGTTCAGAGTCGAAGTATGTTGCTCCCATGAATTCCGTCGGTGGGCATGCGCTTATCCAGGGAGGATAAGTTAAAAGTATTTGGTCTAAGAAGTATTCGCCGTATCTAGCTCCAAGTATTTCCTTCAACGCTGGTAAATATGTCTGGAACAGTAGAGTTATCAGTTGAGTATATCTGCCGTTTAGAACCTGAAGGTTTGTATACGAGTAAACGTTGCCACGGTTGTATACGGCGAGTTGCTGGCTTCCAGCAGACAGATCTAGGCTAACTAGAAACCTCACATTTCTAAACATTCCGAAGTGTCTATCAACCCATTCTCTAGCACCCCATAGGCTCTGCCAGTGTCCCGCAAATACAACAAGCATTACTGAACGTTTAGGCGGGTTTTGAGCGAGAAGCTTAGCGAGGTTTAGCAGCGCAGATACACCTAGAGCGTCTGTCGCACCCGGGGCTAGAGCTGGTACTATAGACCATGAGTCTAGATACGCAGTTAATACGCATATTTCATTTGGATACTGTGTTCCAGGTATGAAGCCGACGATGTTGGGTACGCGTATGTTCTCCCATTTCATAAACGAATCTATCCATATTTTAACCTCACCCCTTCTCTCACAAAGCTCCTTCAGACGGAGACCTTCTTCAGGTTTCAAGTATATCCTTGGGAATGCCACTGGCAGGTTGTAGAGCTTCTGGAAAGCCTCCATTCTAGACTCTCTTCCACTACCGATGTATACGACGCCCTTGGCTCCGAACATCATAGCCAATCTAAAGAACCATCTGCTGTCGTCGAAGTCCATCAATACTACTCTACCTGTGACATTAACCTTTGATAAGTCGTCGAACTCGCCCTTACCAACATACACTAGGATATCGCCTTCAGAGGGGCTCTTATAGGGAGATGGGTTTACGAGGTTCGGCCAGAGGTTGTATCCTTCAAATGTTTCACCATTTTCGAGGATTATCTTAGCACCGTAGTCAACTGGCACCGTGATTTCAAAGTATTCGAAGTATTCGTCGTCACCGTATGGTTGAATGCCGTAGCTTCTAAACTCAGACACAACGTAATCTACTGCTTTAAAGAAACCTGGATAGCCTGTAACTCTAGAACCACAGCTTGCGAAGAAAGCAATATGACGCATTATCTCATCTTGGTCTATGCTGTTCAAAACCTGTTTAAACATGGGGATTAGCTCTTCACTACGCTGAGGCATTAACTGTGAATAGGCTGGTGATACTACAGCAGACTCTAATAGGGCTAGTACGACCACCATAGCGAGGAAAATTGAGACCACTTTGGACTTTTGACGTCTTAGATCAACATCTAAACGTTTTGAATCTTTCAACCGGAAACACCTGAATTTAGAAGTGGAGAAAAAGTATATAAGGATTTTCTCCTACGGATGACTAATCTATGCTAATAGAGCTACCTAGGAAAAAATTAAAGGAAAACATTTAAATTTGTTTTTCAATCTATCTGTAGCCTGAAGTGGAGCGGAAGATAATATATTTAGGCATAGCTATACTAATTGTAAGTATATACGTGTTGTTAGCAGCGCAGTCTCTATCTACCGTAGTAAGCGTAGATGAATGGATATATGATAAAAATATAAGTTTACTTGAAAATGAAACCTATGCAATAGAAGACATGTTTGATTCTAATATCACGATAGTTGTAAATGTAATAACATATGAACACTGTATAAATTTCAAGTTTATGGATGAAGTAAACTATGGTAGACTCCTAAGGGGTGAAGAATACAACAGTATAATCGATGTTGAACATACTGCCAACTATATGCTTACGTATTGGAATAGTGAAGCCAACAAAACATACGTCGTTTTTTTAAGCAACGTCGGTCAATGCTTTGAAAAATTAGTGGAAGTGAAAATAGGAGTAAGCAAAATGCCACCTAGAAACCCCACTGAGGAAAAAGCCATTCTAACAAAATCAGGCTTCGGAATGTTAGCCGGAGCCTTTTGGATACTCTTGTATGGCATACTCAAAGAAAAGAGAAGTTAAACGGTTTGAGACGCCCCTTTCTGAGGGGGCCATTCCCTCAAATACTTCATAATGGCTTTCACCTCATCCTGCGTTAAACAAACCCTTTCAATATCTGCCGTCAATACTTCACCGCTCCAAGCGCTCTGAAGCATCTTCATGACGTTTCTTATACACTCTGGACACGAGGATACTATGCCACTCCATTGCTCTAATCCATCTTCCGTCTCAAACTTGCTAACAACCATAACTGTTCTATCGTCTGATACGAGTATTAGTGGCAGAGGCGCTGTGGTCTTTCTAACTTCAAAGCCTAGGCTTTTAGCCCTCTTTTCAAGTTCATCACTCTGAACAATAAGCCTAACGACAACATTCTTCTTGGCTAGTTTAGATAAAGCCGACAAGAGTTTATCATATGGAATCAGCTCGTAAATGGGTAACGATATTGAGAGTGATTTAGAGGTTTTAGAGATTGTTTTAGAGAGCACGCGGCTTATTCGACTTTTGCCTAGTACGTGGGTTCGACCGTAAAACCTCATCTTAGATATCGCGGTGTAGAGTGGTGTAAGCTCCGATATCAAGAAGTCTGAAGTCTTATAGATGTCTTTAATTATCCTATCCCTAAGGTCTCCTATAGACTTAGACGGGGGCTCAACTTGAAACATTAAAGGCCTCTGTTCAACCACGCTTATTAGATTGAGGGATTTAAGTTTCTCAATAGAAGTATAGACCTTGGGATATGGAATGCCAGTTATCGAGCTAATTTCAGAAGCCGTTAATGCGCCAAACCTTAAAATGGCTAGGTATGCTTTAGCTTCATAAGATGTTAATCCAAGCTTTCTTAAGGAACTTAATAAGTCGTATTCCATTATAAAAAGGTTTATAGAAAACCTTTCATATTAAATTATCGGAAAATGAAGGATGCAAGCACATTCGATGAAGTCAAAGAATTGAAAGTAGCGATTGAAGCTAGAGGTTTAACCAAGCAGTACGGAGAATTCACAGCCGTAAACGGGTTGAACCTCAAAGTTTTCGATGGAGAATTCTTCGGCCTTCTTGGACCCAATGGAGCTGGGAAAACAACGACTGTTAGAATGCTTACTGGACTCATTAAACCCACTAAAGGTGAGGCGCTCATCATGGGCGCGAATATAATGGAGAGACCTCTCGACATTAAGAGGATCATAGGGGTTGTACCCGAGGTATCGAACATATACGTGGAGATGACTGCTTGGGAAAACCTCATGTTTGCAGCCGAGCTTTACGACGTCCCTCGAGGTGAAGCTGTTGAAAGAGCTAAAATGCTTCTAGAGGTTTTTGGTCTATACGATAGACGCCATGACAAATCTGCTAACTTTTCTAAAGGTATGAGGAGGAGGCTGGCTATAGCCATGGCGTTAATTCACAATCCAAAGGTTTTATTTTTGGACGAACCGACGAGTGGCTTAGACGTTCAAAGTACTAGAAACATCAGAGAGGTCGTTAGAAGACTCAATAGAGATGGTGTAACTGTTTTCATGACTACGCACTTCATAGATGAGGCCGATAATCTATGCAATAGAGTCGGCATAATAAATAAAGGGCAATTGGTGACTTTAGATACGCCTGAAAAACTTAAACAGTCAATTGGGGGTAGACTAAGCGTTGAAATAGCGTTTCAACCCACACCAAGCTTAGAAGAGCTTAGAGAAATCTCAAGTGACATTGTGAAGACTGGAGATAAGTTTATAATTCACACGGAAAATCCATCCACGACTCTATCTGGGCTTGTTAAACTAGCCAATACAAAAGAGTGGAGAATAGTATCAGTTAGAACTTTAACACCGAGCCTTGAGGATGTGTTTGTTAAACTCACAGGGCTTACGGCTGTTGACGTGGAACGGCTCGAGCTTGTCAGACCGTCTGGTAGAGGGAGGAGTAGAGAGTGAAGATAGATATTTCTCCGAGGAAGGTATTCGCCATAGCGGCGAAAGACGTTAAAACTTATTACGGTAAGCCTCCTTCACTATTCTACGGTATTGTTTTACCGTTTGCACTCTTTGGAGCCTTCCTCGCTGGAAGACCCTGTGTAACAGAAGAGTATAGAGTTGTTGGGGTTACGGTTTTATCGACGTTCTTTGGTGGAACTACAATAGCGGCTGTAATTCTTCCTCTTGAGAGGAGGAGTGGAACCATAGATAGGCTTATTCTAGCTCCCGTCTCTTTCAAGACGCTTCTACTGGGGAAAAGTCTAGCTGGTTTCATGTTTAGCTTTCCGATAACACTTTTAGTTTTATCAATAATACTTCCATTCACGGGATTCTGGAACCTTAACCCCCTTCTCCTAGTGGCTTCCATAGCTTTATCTGTGCTATTCTCCTGCTCTTTCGGTTTAGCATTCTCAGCTTCGGCTAACGACGTGGCGGATGTCATGTGGCCTATGAATTTTGTTAGATTTTTAATGATATTCTTCTCAGGGGTCTTCATGCCTATAGATGAAATATATCTCTACATGCCCTCTCTGAAGTTCATAGCCTACTTGCTACCTTTAACGTACTCTGTGGATGCAGTCTACCAGTCTATAGTTGGAATAAACGATGCAATTATGTTAATCGCAGACTTCACAATACTGATAGCGATGACACTTGTGTTTTACTACGTAGCTTATAGAAGGTTCATAAAAACCCTGACCTGAAGAACCACTAGTATAGAGCTAGATAGAGGAATGACTGGGTTGTATTTTGCTCTTCCATAATTTCATCGATTTATATCCATGTAGACGTTTGAACAGAAAATTTATAACATTTAAAAGTTAAACATTAAAATGAGAATATGAAGAGAAAGTTTGTAGCGCTTTTTCTAATAGCGTTGGTTATTGCAGTCGCCTATTTCTTAGTCTATACAAAGCCATGGATTACTAAAATCTCCGTACTCTACCCTGAAGACGCAACAGACATAGTCAATGGACTGAGGGCTAAGTTTGAAGAGGGAAACTGGTTTACGGGGATAGAGCTTAAGACATACGCTAGTAGTGAAGCTATCCATGAGATTTTAGGCTCGGAGAGGGTAGACGTTGTATTTGTAGACGGTATAAGCATCGCTGAAAGCTTATACGAAGATGGATACATAGATTGGTTTATAGAATTCGGGAATAGGAGTAGAAGCGTATACTGTATAGCAACCGTTAAAGGCTCCGTCCATTCCACTCAGGCCTTAGAATTCGTGAGGTTTGTACTGGAAAACCCTGGGGTATATGCAGGTTTATGTACTGTTGTAACACCAGCTAAAGGGTTTGGAAACGTTCCAGAGGAATTTCAGCAATACGTTGCAAAGTATAAAATTATCGTGGATTGGATTAATAGAAGCATCGTAATACCTGAGAACGTTGGGAGAATTGTCAGCCTCGTTCCAGTGATCACAATTTCCATGATAATGATGAATGGTGGAGATTTACTGGTAGGCGTCGATAGGATCTCCCCGACTTCTGAATTCCTACAAATAGTCTACCCGCGTATCAAAGATATACCCGTGGCCGGCTTTCTAACGGAATTCGACGAAGAATACATATTAAGCCTAAATCCAGACGTCGTTTTAGTGAAAGATCCTATTGTTGTTGAGAGGTTTGAAAAAATCGGAATACCCGTTATAGTGATCAACATGGGCGACCTTAACTATAACCAGCTTTATGACGCCCTTAGACTCATAGGTGACATTATCAATAGAAAAGATGAAGCAGAAGAACTAGTATCTTACTGTGAAAGTGTTATAGAAGACCTGTTGAATGTAACGGCTAAAATCCCTAGGGAGGAAAAGCCGAAGGTTTACATTGCCATGGGTGACGGGTTGACGACACACGTAACTCTTGTTTCAAAAGACACGATTCGAGTTGCTGGTGGTATATGTGTTGCTGAAAACCTCACAGCGCCCGTTGGAGCGCCTAGAGTGCAAGTATCTATGGAGACTATACTTGAGTGGAACCCAGACGTCATAATAGCTTGGGATCCCAAGGTTAAACAACGTATTCTCTCAGACCCTAGGTGGTCTGCCGTCAACGCCGTTAAAAACGGCAGAGTTTACGTGCTACCTAGGGGTGTTAGAGAGTGGATTATACCTGAGCCTGAAGCCGTTTTAGGTGCTAAATGGCTTGCCGCAAAGCTCTACCCAGACTTAATAAGTCCCTTAAGTAGGGATGACATTAGAGAGTTCTACAAGAGGTTTTTAAACTATACAGTTTCAGAAGAGGAAATCGATAAAATACTAAGTGGTACATATGTCACAACGATATAAACGGATTCTTGAAAAGATCCGAGGAAGAAAAGCTTCAACAACTATTTTAACCCTACTACCCATACTTTTTTTCCTAGCGTCACTATTCATTGGTAGGTATCAGATTCCACCCGACATGGTGATCTTAACTCTCATATCGAAAATACTGCCGATGCCGCACCCACACAATATTCCTAAGCAGGTTGAAATAACGATAATTCAGATTAGACTGCCAAGAGCCATAGCAGCTACGCTGGTAGGTGCTACTTTAGCCCTCTCGGGAACAAGCTTTCAAGCCCTATTCAGAAACCCTTTAGTCTCTTCTCAAATACTAGGTGTTGCTTCAGGCGCAGGCTTTGGAGCCGCTCTAGCTCTTCTCTTATCCGGAGATCTAGTGGTCGTTCAGATTTCAGCCTTCGGGTTTGGAATAGCAGCCGTAGCCATGTCCTATGCAATAAGTAGAATACATAAGGAAACACCAGTTCTCACGCTTGTTTTAGCTGGAATAGTTGTTGGAGCCTTGTTCTCATCTCTAACCTCGCTTATAAAGTACGTAGCCGACCCGTATGAAAGACTTCCTTCAATAGTCTTCTGGCTCATGGGAAGTCTCTCAGGGGTTTCATTTAGAGAGCTCTCCTGGAGCGTTATTCCAATGATAGCCTCATGTATAATTCTAGTTATGATCAGATGGAGGCTGAACGTCCTTTCGCTAGGAGAGGAGGAGGCTAAAGCGTTAGGTGTGGATGTTGAAAAGATGAGGATGCTTGTGGTAAGCTGTTGTACGTTGATGACGAGTGCAGCTGTAGCTATAGCTGGTGTAGTCGGATGGGTTGGATTGGTAATACCGCACGTATGTAGGATGCTGGTAGGTCCAGACCATAAGGTTCTTGTGCCAGCTTCAATATCCATAGGGGCTACGTATATACTGGCAGTTGATAGTTTAGCTAGAGCGGTTTCAACGGTTGAAATACCCCTAGGCGTATTGACTGCTATAATAGGAGCACCGTTCTTCTTCTACCTTCTGAGGAGGGAGAGATTGGGATGGAGATGAAAGTAGTAGACTTGCACTTTTCATATCCTACGGGTAAGGAGGTTATTAAAGGCATCTCATTTAAAGTGAATAGTGGAGATATCTTCTGTATATTGGGTCCAAACGGATGTGGTAAAACAACCCTTCTAAAGTGTTTATGCGGCATTTTAAAGCCTACCAAGGGTTTAATACTTCTAGATGGTGTAGAAGTGAAACCTACGTCTAGAGCTGAATATGCGAAAATCGTCGCCTATCTGCCTCAGGAGCATAGGTCTTTTCTCCCATATAGAGTCTTAGATTTTGTAGTCATGGGGAGGGCGCCGCACTTAGACATATTCTCAACGCCGTCGGATAAGGACTATAGGATAGCTGAAGAAGCGCTTAAGGAGGTTGATGCCTACCATTTGAAGGATAGGCCGTACGTAGAGTTGAGCGGCGGTGAGAAACAACTCGTACTGATTGCTAGAGCGTTAGCTCAGCAGCCTAAAATCCTACTTTTAGATGAGCCAACCTCCCAATTGGATTTGAAAAACCAAGCGATTGTGCTTAAAGTACTAAGTAGACTTGCACGACGTGGCTTAATAGTGGTAATGAGTACACATTTCCCAACACATGCTTTTCTACACTCTAGTAGAGTGGGCTTAATGATGGATGGACGTTTCTTAGCATTAGGAGAGCCAGAGCAGATCATGACGGAGGAGAATCTCAGAAAGGCGTATGGTGTTGATGTAAAGGTTCTATCGGTAAGAAGTCCAATAGGTGATGGTTTTATAAAGATGTGTATTCCGACCGAGGTTATCTTAGCACGCCGGTGCCTCTACGAGGGTGAGCGTAAAGAGGGAGATTCATAGGTTATGAGTTATTCTAACTCATCTGTGGAAGGGGATATACCTCATCCTCCCCTCTTCCCATTGATCGTATATCAGGCTTTAGCACAGCAGATTATTGAAGATTGTGAAATCTTAGAGGGGCTGTGTGTTGACCTAGGTAGTGGTGTTGGCATGCTTGGGATACAGCTTGCCAAGCTGACTAAGCTTGAAGTCTTACTCCTAGATGTTGATAGAAACGCTTTAGTATGCGGTTTGGAAAACGCTGAGCATTTCAAGGTTAGAGAAAAAGTTTCAGCAATCCGAGCAGATGTACATAATCTACCGTTTAAGCCTAACTCGGTAGACTTGATAGTCAGTAGAGGATCCATACCGTTTTGGAGAGACCATGTTAAAGCCTTCAGAGAAATATATGAGGTATTAGCTAGAGGGGGAAGAACCTTCATAGGTGGAGGATTAACCAAGAATCTACCGGAGCATGTGAGGAGGAAGCTTGGAGAGAGAATAAGACAGTTCTTCAATAGCTCTAGAGGTAGACAGTATCTAGCTCCAGAAGACTGGAGGATAGAGGATTGGCTTAGAGAAGCCGGGATCACGCAGTTTGAAGTGATTCGAGGAGACCCAGGCAGATGGATTGAAATTATTAAATCTTAAGCCATCTCTTCTGAAGATTTGAAGATTGCAACTTTCCAGTTTTCAATAGCATATTTTGTCTACAGGTTTTAATCGCACATCTAATGCTTAAACTCCAAAGTTTTCCCTCAAATAGTTACTTATAACTAGAAGAGCCTTCTCAGCGCTTCTAATGGCTTCCTCAGCCTGCTCACGTCTGTACTCTTTAGATGGTTGCCAAATTCTCCTACCTCTGACTATCGGATACCTCGCTAACGTGTAGTGCTCGAAAAGCCAATATACTTCCCTCAGAACATCTTTTAGAAGCTCAACCCAATTGCTTGGTGCTGATGTTATAACCTCCGAGGCGAAGTACGGTGAAACATCATGCTCATTACACCATGCATGGTTAAAGCAGATTTCATGGCTAGTTCAACGCATTGTTGGGCGTTGAAAACGGCTCTAGCATATCTTTCAGCTTTAAAATCGTCTTTAGCTGACTCTAGAAACACCTTAGCTTCTCCAATTTGAGCTCTAGCTAGTTCAATGTTTAGGCTTGATCCAGAGTCCACTCCACTTATACCTCCTCCATCCTTCCTCGCGTAAAGAAGCCTCCACCTCGTTTAAAAGCTCGCTCACTCCAAGTCTATCATATATGACTTTATAACCTAATAGCACTCCAAGAATTAAAGGATGTTTTTGATCTAACATATACTTGAATTCGTCTACTGTGAATACTAGAGAGTCGATCGGTATTTCATACTCTATCATTATATTTTCAAGACCGCTACGGACATTTCTATCGCTCTCCGTAGCATCTGTGAGAATTACGATTACGTCTAAATCACTTTCGAGCTTTCTTCTACCTTGAGCTGTGGAACCGAAGAGAACGATCGATAAGAGTCTATCTTCATACTTGACTTTTAAACGTTCAACGATTTCTCTGCAAACATCCTCAAGATACGTCAATTCACAGTGAAAAGTTCTTTCGCGGTAATTAAAGCTATTGTCGGATCTGAGAAGCGAGGAAAAATGGAATTGGAAGTCTAAATCCAAGATAAAAGCATGCACGTTATCAGAAGTGTGAGCTATTATGCTTTCAATTACCTACTCTTCAGCTCTTCGTTTGACTTCCATCTTTAGTCTACCTATGTAGTCCTTCACTTTAGTAAGCCACATGTTAAACTCACGCTCTAAGTTTTCTCTTGGATAATTTCCACGGTAGAAGTATTCTACGTGCAACTTCTCTATTATCTGCTCAAACTCCTCTGCATACGGGTTTGGAAGCATCCTCCTCACCATCCCCCATCTTGTCACTTCAGTCGACAGGTAGACCATCGATGCTATTCTAGCGGCGTGGAATAATGCGTCAAAAGCCTCCCGTATCCTCCTATCCTTATCTAACGGGTCTACCGCCTCCTTAGAAAGTTTAAAATCTTCTAAAGCACCCCTAATGTACGACTCAGCCTGATCAAACGTCGGATCGCCGAGGCTTTTAGAGAGGCTTCTAATGCAATCCCCACTACCGTAAAGTATGTTAAAGGCACCCAATATATTTCTTAAGAGGTCTTCCCTTAGCGTTTCCCCGACCTCATGGACTATTATGTCCACGTTTATTGGCGCATCACATGGATTGGCTAAGTCGAAGTATCTACCATAATCCTTTTTACGCTTAGTTACTATGAAAAGGTCTACATCTCTAGCATACTTAGGAGCGTAAACAGACGAGCCGAACTGCACTATTTCAACTATGTCAGGGTCGAATTCTACGAGCTTCTTACATAAACTACTTACATAGGATTTAATATCCAAACTGTAATTAACTACTTTAATGTACTCTTAAAAAGATTTTAGAAGATGGAAGTTATTGCTTAAAATACCTGCGGATAAACTCTCCAGGTCAGCGGAGCAAGAGATGGTATAAATTGGAATCCTCCATAAATCTAAAACTAAAATGCATAGGGAAGTGCCTCCAAAGGTTATCATATCAAATCTATTCTATCATAGGTAGTTTAATTGTTATCCCTTTACACCCATAAACCGCCTCTACGGCTTTCTGTGTTAACAACACCATCAACAGTTGAGGGGAGCCGTCTCCAGCTCTTACAGCTTCTATAGGTTCACTGGAGTTCTTAAAACTGCACGTACAGCATAAAAGTGGAACACCAGAGTACTGTGTGAATCTGAGTTTTAAAGCAACTATGTACTATGAGAGACTGACCCATATGAAGCTTAAGAAGAGAAGTAAAGAAGTCTAGGCAAATCAACATTCATTATGGAGGAGGACTATGGCTGTTTAAGAGTTATATTCTCGTTTATTTAGAACAGGGACCTCTCGGACACAGATATACGTGGACTCTTTTCATACGCTCTTTCATAGATAGGCCACTGACGAACCTTCGAATATAATCCTCCACTATTTTAAATTGTTCTTCCGTTAATTTTAAAGTTGCAAACCCCGTCTTTTCAGCCTCCCTTTCATACCATCCGCAGAGTCCAATGCAAACATATCTATGTAAAAGACGTCTGGCTTCCTCCCAAGATATGTTCAACTGTTTGGCAATAGCCTCTATGACGTTCTCCACCTCACCATTGTGCGAAGACACCCGCATAAACCTCCATTTTTAAAAGAGTGGATCTCTATGGAATCTTCAGCTTTTAGCGGTATTAGCCTTTTTTCTCTCTTCAGCTATTTTACGGACCAGGGGGTTAAACATGCATCTTTCCATGAGGCAGACCGGGTTCTCCTTCCATAGTGTACATCTACCTACGAGCTCGCCTGGGCTTGGTGTGGATAGTTTGTAGCCAAACTCCTTCTCAAAGACTCTAACGGCATGCAGTATGACAACGTAAGATGCAAGCCTACAACAGTGAGGACCCCCATGTCTAGCCACCAATGTAATCGCTTCAGCCGAGTACTTTAAAGTTAAACTTCTCTCCTTATCATGGTATGGTGTAGCTTTGGTGATTATGCTTACAGCTATGCCCAGCCCAACGGCGGCTCCACACGCCCCAAGGAAGCCGCAAGCCGCGGCTGGGACGAGGGAGCCTCTTTTTAAAGCTTCTTCTACATCTTCATCTGTAAAGGGATAGCCGTTATTTCTTAGGGAGGCTATTAAAACTCCTGGGACAATTGCATGATGCCAGGGTCCGCTTACGGGCATCCTAGGCGAGAGATTCCACAATCCTCTAAGCTCATCGATGACTCTCTCAAACATGACGATGGGGTCTTTCTCCCTCGCGGCTAAAACCGTGTTGAAAACAGTGGGTAGAAACTCTACGTAGCGTCCAGGCTTTGGAGAACCCTTCATCATAGCGGACATTTTCCTATAGAGTTCATACCGTGGGGTATTCTTCAAGTCCTCTATGGTAACTTCTTTAACCTCTTCACTCAAGAGGATACAGCATGTATTAGTGGTTTCTACGTTAATTTAAGTATTTCAAATTGTTAACTTCGCGTTGGAGTAGGTTAACGGACCTCCGACAGAAGTCTCAGCGACTCCTCTACAAGCTTCTCTCCAGTACCCTTCTCAACTATGCACGTTGGGAATGACGCTTCGTATCCACCTTCATCGTATGCTTTTTCAACTGGGATGTATCCGAAGTATCCATTACAATATCCAACTACTAATGTGTTCTTAAAGGGAGAGCATTCTTTTATCTTAAGTCCTACATCGACTAGTATCTCGCTTGGGAGCATTACTAAAGCCGTATTGTCGGATAACGCTAGAACAGTTATTGGAAGATCTAAGTATTCCACGTTTCTGAACTTCTCTAAGACATAGATTTTAGTCTCGACGATGTAACGTCTATATGCGTCTAAAGATTCTCCAGACTTTTCTAAAGCTTCAAGCTCCTGTTTAGCCTCTTCAATCGTCAAAGGCTTCCAAACCTTGGCTTTAACAGTCGAGCTTCTCATCCTTAAATTAGGCGTCTCAGGTGTAGATAGCTCAGCGGTTTTAACGGCTTCACACGCGAGGATACGACCCATCCAATCTACATCCTTAAAAGTCCCAATGCTTCTATCGTAGACCCTGTTTAAATCTGTCCCAAGCGTCAACGGGTTTATATCTCCACATGTACCATTGAGGAACAGTGGGAAGCCTCCGGTGAGCATTTTCACATAGCGGTTTAAAGCACCTGGATAATCTGCGCTTATATACAGGTTGTTATGCCCCATGACTACGGCGTGACATGTAAAATTGACTAGCAATGCCTCATATGTTGAATCATGTTTGAAGGAGACTACGTGAACTCTAGGGTCTATTAAGCCGGAGCTTGGATTCCGCCTATTCACTACGACTTTTTCAGCAGATCCAATTCCAGAGTATAGTTGGACCTCCTTAAGCTCTCTACTAGCCATGTAAACCGTTCCAGCGGCCACCTTAGCAATGTATTCGTTAAGCCACTGGTTGGGTTCTGGACCGGCATGAGTATGAGTAGCGGCTATTGCAAGTTTGGATCCATCTACACCCAATGCCTTTGAAGCTAGGCTCTGGAAGTCGTCTAAAAGCCCAGAGCCTACCCCAATGAGGTCTAAGACAACTATTGCGAAGACTTCACCGTGGTCTTCAAAGTATAGTGCACGACACGTTAAATCATCATGTACCCCCTTAGACGGTTGAACTCTAGACGCATAACCTGAAAGACGTACTCCAACTGGAGGGGTTATTATAGATAGTGCATATCCTATTTTCAAAGGAGACACCATTATCAGATAGTTCATTCTAGTGGAGAATATTAAACTATCTCCTTATACATCGAGGTATCGATCGAGTTAGAGTCTAACTGGCACTCCATGTCTGGCGAGGTATTCTTTAACTTCTCTAACTGTGTATTGTCCGTAGTGGAATATACTGGCCGCCAAAGCAGCGTCAGCCTCTCCGACTGTTAAGGCTTTTAAGATGTGGTCTAGATCTCCAGCTCCACTACTAGCGATTATAGGTACAGATACTCTTTTAGAGAGTTCTTTTAGAAGGGTTAGATCGTATCCCTGCTTTGTCCCATCGAAATCCAACGATGAAACTAAGAGTTCACCCGCTCCAAGTTTAACAGCTCTCTCAGCCCACTTTAAAGCATCCATATTCGTAGATTGTCTTCCACCATAGATGTATACGTCCCACCAGCAGAGTCCTTTTTCCGACTCTACAGCCGTTTTATCCGTAGACTGCCGTTCATCTACGTAGACACGTTTAACATCTATAGATATCACTATACACTGACTTCCAAATACTTCAGACGCCTCTTTGATGAGATTTGGGTTCTGTACAGCCGCCGTATTTATGGAAACTTTATCTGCACCAGCGTGTAGAATCCTATGGATATCGTCTATACTTCTTATACCACCACCGACTGTGAAAGGTATGTACAGTACATCTGCAACCCGTTCTACGAGCGATATAAGTGTACCTCTTCCTTCGTAGGAGGCGGTTATATCTAGGAAGACGAGTTCATCAGCACCCTGCTCATAGTATTTTAAAGCTAGTTCAACGGGATCTCCAGCGTCTTTAAGGTCTTTAAATCCTATGCCTTTAACTACTCTACCCTGTTTAACGTCTAAGCATGGGATTATCCTCTTCGCAAGCATAGCCGTCTACCTTTTAATGTACTCTATGAAGTTTTTAAGTATTCTAAGTCCAATCTTCCCAGACCTCTCAGGGTGGAATTGTGTTGCGAAGACGGATCCTTTAGATACAACCGAGGGGAAGACGACACCGTATGTAGTCTCTGCGTCGATACTATCGATTTCTACTTCTGATATTTTAGCGTAGTATGAGTGGACGAAGTATAGGAAACTTCCGTCTGGAACGCCATCTAGAAGAGGACATCCAAAGTCTCTTATTTCAATGGTATTCCAGCCTATATGTGGAATCTTAACATTCGACGGGAGTTTCACAACTATACCTTTAAAGTAGTCTAAGCCCTTGTATAGTCCACCTTCAGTACTCACCGTGAATAGTAGTTGCATACCTAGGCATATTCCAAGTAAAGTTCCTCCACCAGCCATGAATTTTTTAATGGTATCTATGGCGGGGTTTAACCGTCTAATAGCCTCTGGGAAAGCACCGACACCTGGAAAAACAAGGGCATCTGCCTTTTCGATTTCGGCTATTTCACTAGTAATCGAGACTTCTGCACCGGATTTTTCTAAACCGTTTTTTATGCTCCTAAAGTTTCCAACAGCATAGTCGAAAACGACTACTTTAACCAACTTTAATTTTAAAGTCGAAGTTTCACTATTAAATCTTTCCAACAAATTATTCCCACGACTATTTTCACCTATTTAACTTTTGTCGACATACCCCTTAAACCAGCTAGCTCCCACTGTGTCCTATGTAGTAGCCTTAGTTAGAATCTATACCTCTAGCCGCCTAGGAAATGGAAGCAAACACCACCGGAAAATCCCTACATCATGGTTTAAGTTTCCTCCACCTCTCCTCATGCAGTTTAATCACTCTTAATGCATTCCTATAAGCCATATCTTTTAGAGCTTCTTCAGTTAATCCAGCTTCAGCTAATGCATCCCATAGATTACTCAACTTCGATATATCTTCTAAGCCTTGTGGTGGTTTTGCGGCTATCAATCCAAAGTAGTCTGTCCCTAGCGCTAGAAGCCTTGAACCATAGTTTTCGTAGACGTAACTTATGTGTTTAACCAAGTCTTTCACAGTGGGGTTGTCGGATATTGTGGAGGGTATGAACGTAAAGCCTACAACACCCTCCTTCGCACTTAGAGCTTCTAAAACCCTGTTGCTTAAGTTTCTAACGTGATTTTTAACGGCTTTCACATTCGCATGGCTCGCTATAACCGGTAGTTTAGATGCCTCTATCAGTTCTAAGCTCGTTTTTTCACCCGCGTGTGAGATATCCAGTATAACACCGAGCCTATTGGCTTCCTCCACAAGGGCTTCACCGAAACCCGTTAATCCGTAGTCTCTAGCGCTCATACATGAGCCGCCATATTTAACGTCGTAATTCCAAGTCAGCTGGAGGCTTCTAACGCCAAGCCTGTAGAATATCTCTAGATCGCCAGGCTCATCTAAGGCTTCCGTTCCCTCTAAAGCTATTAGAAAACCTATCTTCCCATTTTCTAATAGCTTCTCAACATCACCCCTCTCAGAAATCGGCTCCAACTCTGAATGTGAAGCCATAAGCCTATGGTATATTTTAAGCTGCTCTATAACGTTCTCTTTGACAGCTCTTGGAGAATTTACGAAAGGCAGAGGTTTAACTTCATAGCCTCTCCAAACAATTCTAGACAGACTTGGGTTGAAAGAAGGCATGAGTGGGAAGATGGATGCGAAGACGAGTCTAACATTAGCCTTGAGATACTTAGGTATATCTCCATGTCTACCTGGAAGATCTACCGAGAAATCTTCAACTGGAAATCCATCATGTCCATTAGTAGCGTAGTAATAACCAATGTCTTCATGCAGATCTACAACGTGCTCCAATATCAATCAGACCTCCATTAGGAATAGAAGAAAGAAAGAATAAAAACCTAAAGGTAAAATCCGTAGAGAGACACCTACTAAGAACGTGTTCTCGCCTATGGAGAAAAACAGTCGACATTAAACCAGTTAAAGAATGAACAACTTCTAAACTTGAGGATATTAAGCCTCCATGGAGGCTTAATAGTCGAATTCTGAAGGAATCCAGAGTTTACGTTTCTGAAGACAGCATTAGCAAGTTAACCGTATAATTATTATTTCTAAAATCCACTACGACCAACATCCTCAACTTGAAAACGCTTCTTACTCGAAATTCTTTAACTCCTCCCCTTAGGGGCTTTATTCTTCTCCATGGTTTTTATGGTATTTCCCATAGGTTTTAGAGCGAAGCCCATTGTTTTCACTTCCAGACTATGGATTTTTGCAAAGATGAAAGATCTCTTCAGTTTGAAAGTTTTCAGCGAAAGAATATGGGAAGATCGAAAAAACTTTAAATCCGAGAATAGCATGGAGTACTTATAGCTTCTCTAGCCGCGGTAGCTCAGCCTGGGAGAGCGTCCGGCTGAAGACCGGATTGTCGCCGGTTCAAGTCCGGCCCGCGGCACCTTCACCATACAGCCTCCATTAGTTAAGCGGTGGAGACGGCCTTCTTTCAACTGTTTACTAGTAAACCAAGATAATTTACTAGTAAAAGCTGGCTCGCTTAGTAATGCTATGGTAAGCTGCTGAAGATTTTGAAAGCATTTAGGTAAATAAAAACAAAATATTTTGAAACGATGTTCAAAAACAAATAGGGTAAAATATTATTTTCTTGTCTCAAAATTTAAAATATGAGGGTAAAGCTTACCAATATAGTGCGGCTCCTACTTATTAAGGCTTATGTTAAATGCTTTATAATTTGATTCCAATAGTTAAATCCCAAGATATCGCTAAGAGAAAAAGAGGGGGTTGCGGGGGACATCGTTAATCATTTTTGCATATAATAGGGTTTATAGGTTTAAATACGAGAGAATGTAAAACTTTAATTTAGACATTCTAATAATCATCTTTAGGTGTTAAAGAGTTGGATGTATCTGTTTCTGAAAGCCAATTGAGGCTTATATTAAATAGATTGGATATGGTTAGGCTGGAGCTTTTGAGGCTTAGAGCCATGCTTCTACCTGAAGAGGAGTTGAGTGAGGAAGAGAGGAGAGAGCTTGAAGAGGCTCGAAGAGAGATAGCTGAGGGCTTCAGCGTAAGCCTTGAAGATCTCATTAAGGAGATAGGCTGACAATAAATGTTTCAGATACTCGTATCCCAGAGAGCTAGAAAATCCATTGAGAAACTTCCTGGGTACTATAAAAGAAGGATCATTGAGCTACTACTAATTTTCCGTGAAAACCCGGTTCCAGCCGAATATTACGACGTCAAAAAGCTTAAAGGATACACTGATACTTATAGAGTTAGAATCGGTAACGTTCGGGTAATCTACGAAATATTATGGGATTCTAAGAAGGTTCATATTTTATTAGTCGAATGGAGAGAAAGAGCCTACACTTAAAACAAAAAGAAAGAGGGATTTTGCGAGAGATTTCTCCATCTATCCTTGGTTCAAGTCCGACCCGCGGCACTTTCTTCCATCAGAGCCTCCATTCTCTTGAAGAGAAAGTTTCTCTCTTAATCTTCTGGGGTATACCCTAACTCCATCTTTACTAGTAAAATTGCATTGCTTACTAGTAAACTCTTGATCTGCCAGTAACGCTTTAACGAATTGCTGAAGACTGTTGAAGCCGAGCATTTTAAGCTTTTCCATAAGTATTGGATATTCCTCCTCTCTTACGGATACTTCAACAACCTTCCAACCCCTAACCGGCATTTTACTCCCCTCTATACATCTTCTTAATTTTCATGATTTTTTATAAAATGCTTCCCCTTCTTCTCCAATTATTCTCTCTTTAACCGTCATCCACTTCTTTCCCTTCCTCAGAAGATTTTCCAATATTTTGTATAGGAGGAACGCTTTTATAAATTCATCATCAATCTTTATAGTTGATGAAAAGTTATGGGCTTGGGCACACTACGGAGCCCGTTCCTTAGGTTTAAGAGGTGTAGCCGATTACATTTTTGAATTGATCCGAAGAGACAAAGCTGAGGCTGAGAAAAAGCTCTAAGCCCTCAAATCTTTAGACCATATCCTACGGAGGCTTTTTCTAGTCTTTCCATTAAAATCCATAATCTTCCATTTTTATGGTAAATTTTATGGGTGTTTTTTATGGTTAGTTAGACCCCCTCCCCCCAGGTTTTTCCATTATATTTTTACGGTGCTTTTCCATAAATATGTCCCGAAAATAATGGAAAATGTCCATTATTTAGCGAATAATTTAAGCATATTTTCATCCGCATTCCGCCGTTTAAGAAGCGTTATATATGAAGACGGTTAAGTATCTGAGAGAGACGCATATAGCGGTAGTCATCCCATGAAAGACGAGGAATTTATAATCTCCAATAATGTCGTGAAGCACGTGTTTAGAAGACATAGAGATTGGATTAGTATGTTAGGTTTACGGAGTATTGAGGAGATAAGAATATTTATGGTAGATGTATTGAGGAAGCCCGATGAGGTTTATAGAGATGCTTTCCATGATAATGTGAGGTATTTTCTTCGAAGGATGAGCGGTGATCTCTGGCTATGCATTGTGACTGTTGGCCCTGAAGTCCACACAGCATATCTTATAAGCCAGAAGAAATACAATAAGTACAGGGTTACAAGATGGTTATAATGTCTCTGTTAGATATTGATATGCGGATGCTTATTGAGGGTATTGAAAGAGTCTGTGGCATAAGCCTACCTAGAAGGGTGACGGAGACATACTTAGATCCGGAAGCCGGAATCTTATATGTAAGGTTCTCGGAGCCTAAAAGAGTGGAAACCGGGGAGCCGCTACCATTAAAAGCTTTAGCAACCATCTTTAGAGATGAAGACACGGGTGAGATCACAGCAATAGAGATTCTGAAGCCAGAGGAGCTTCTAAACGAACTCAACCTATAATTTAGCGCCCCTATCGACCCTCTTCGTAGCCTAGTTTCAAAATCACGCCCCTGCTCTTTACCTCCAATGGAGGACAGACCACTAAAAAATAGGGGGTTTGCAGGGGGATTTCTCCATCTATCCTTGGTTCAAGTCCGGCCCGCGGCACCATTACTTCGCCTGGACATCTCCACCTATTTCCTCTTTCTAAAGAATTGGAGTCCATTGCGTTCGTAGACGTATTCATGACTTCCACTGCTCCCTACAATAGGATGGGCAACAGTTCCCTCCTTGCTTCATATTCAATTTTTCTCAAAACTTTTCTGCTTTACTCAGAACCATTTTCCTTCACCTTAAGAGGCGCCGTCAGCCGATCCTTTAAACTTCTTAGTTTATCCATGTTAGAAGCGATCTTGGAAGGATCGTACGTTTCAAGTCCTCAAGATAAGATAGATAACTACTTATTTCTGTTATAATGTCATCCAATGATTGCCGTTGCCTTATCGGCATGCCACATAACCATTCAAGTTCCCTTTTTCCGTAATTTCATACCGTCCATCTTCACGTTTCCTAATGCTTCCTTCTTTACAAAGCTCAGCTAATAGCGGATAAATGGAGTCGGGAGAGGGACTCCAATAGCCTCGGCTCGCAAGCTCTATTTGATTCATTATTTCATATCCATTTCTTGGCGCTTGTTGAAGTATTGAAAGCACCCATCCGGCGTCAATTCCTGTTTAAAATAGCCCTTTTTACTAATCAATGTAATCATCGGTATTTTGCCAAACTGGCAAAACATCTCGATATCTTGTCAAAGGACAGATTTGTAACTTCGATTCTATCTTAACAGTTTGGGCTGCATCTGGCACATCCGCAACATCTACAGTAGGCTGTCTTATGCAGTTAAGCGGTCCAGGCTTAGTCATGGTGTCGATAACTCGGTAGGTCTGTACATTTGCTAATGGAAAACGATTTCACTTCTTTTTATAATAGACACCCTGTTTTGGTAAGTTTTGCGACTAACAACGACTTCTATGAAAAGTCGCTGTTAACAGAAAAAGAAAGAGAGGTTTTGCAGGAGATTTCTCCAGCCGTCTCTGATTCGAACCCCGCCTGGTCTACCACTTATATACTCCTTGATGAACTCCTACAGCTTTAATCTTTTAAAACAATAATCTATGTTTTCCCACGACAAAGAACCGAAATGGATGAGGAAGAAATCACCATCACTAGTCAATGGCAGGTTCGAACCTATCCCCGTATATCATGACCCACGCAATTCCACCTTAGCATTTCAGGCTTATTTCAGCAACCACTCTTTTCTTTTGGCAAGCTTAATCGTTAATTTGCGACCTCTTCAATTTCTTCTAGTATTTTTGAGAACTGCTCTTTGAGTCTTGGTAGATCTCTCTTCACGGTCTCCCAAACTAAGTCTAGGTTTACGCCAAAATACTGGTGGATTAATTTATCCCTCATCCCAGCAATCTCCTTCCATGGAACCTCCGAATACCTTGATTTAGTTTCTCTACTAATGTTCTTTGCCGCCTCTCCAATTATTTCGAGTCCTCTTAAGACCGCGTACTGCTTTTCAACGTTGGCAAGAAAATCCTCTTTACTGATACCTTCAATAAACTTCTCTATATTTGATGCTGCCTCCACTATATGCTTGAGGTATGCTTTATCTCTTCTTGTAGACAATTATCATTTCCCTCTTTACATCATCGATTATGTGCGGGTTTATGCTGCTGAAAATCCCAAGGTCAACCTTCCTCCCAAAGACCTCGCTCATCTCCTCCTCAATCCTTATGAGATCAAGGAGAGATTTCCCACTATCTCTATCAAATTCTATGGCAACATCTATATCGCTCTCCGACTTCTGCTCCCCTCTAGCGAAGGAGCCGAAAATAGCCATAAAAACTATATTATTTCTCTCACAAACCTCAATCAGCTTCTCTTCTAAACCTTCTTTCATTAAATCTTTTGGTAAATCCTGAATCTTGCTTTTAGGAAGCACGTCTTTTATCTTCTATCTCCTTAAATTTAATCCTTTTTCTCACGAAGCACCCCGCTATTTAGGACTTCTATCTAAGTCTAAGTGAGACGCACGGAAAATGGGGAAGCTCAAGGCTAATAAAACATTAAGATAAGATGCTTCTTACACCATTAAAAACCATTTCTTAAAGCGGAAATATAAACGCAAAACAGAAAAAGAAAGAGAGGTTTTGCAGGAGATTTCTCCAGCCGTTTTTAGTTTAAGTCCGGCCCGCGGCACTTTCACCATACAACCTCCATTAGTTAAGCGGTGATAGAGGTCTTATTTCAACTCTTTACTAGTAAACTCGAATAACATATGAAACCGAGAGTATCACACTATAATATGGCTATAATGACATGTATTAATTGAAGTATGACTAAGCAGAAGACCTCAATAAATATTGACCCGGATCTTTGGAAAGAGTGGACGCTCTTCGTCGCGAAGAAGACAAGGTCGAATAGGAAGCTAAGTGAGAAGTTTAAAAAGGCGATCAAAGAATATATGGAATACCATAAAGATGACGATTTATAGGCAACACGTGTTTCTTCAATTTCCCTTTATTAGGGCAAAAGACTCCTTCGACTTATTCGACATGGAAAAGGTATCTTGCCATGAAGACTAAAGCGGTTTAAAAAATTTGATAGGTATGATTGCTCGAATCACTTCCTAAACAGGAAATAAAGGATTAAAAGTCCCTATAGGAGGAGCTTGTATCCGTGATGCAGGAGCCCGCCCGGTACCACAAATAATTCTAACTAATGAATTGTAGACCATATCACTTTCTCTTCCTAAAGATCTTACAGTTACCCTCTGATGATGTATCAGAGGAAACGAAAAGTGGGAGTCTCACTTTATAGTGGATAGTCTCCGTGACTTCTTAGGATATAAGACTAGGATTGATATTATTGGTGTAATGAAGCCAATTGCGGCTGATGGTTGTATTGTTAACCCCCATAAGTCGAAAGATATGGTTGCGATGCTAACCAGCATCGTGCTCCAAAAGCCCCATTTTCTCCTCGTTAAAAGGCTAAAGGCGGCGATAAGCCCAAAAACTCCCAAGGATAGAAACATTATGAAAAGTGTAAGAGAAGTTAGATGGGAGATAGGAACATCTAGAAATTGTCCCATCCCCATGGGCGTGCCGAGCACGGCGAAGAAGATTCTGCCAATGGATTGGAGAATCCACAGAAAACCTACTAAAATGATTTTCCTGTCGATTCTTCCTGAGTTTTTCTTCTCACGTAACACTCCATTAACTCCCCTTAAGATGGACCGCTATATTCCTCCCAAAATCTCTGCACTTAGGAATCTCGCTTTCTACAATAGGCCCTTTAATCCCCCTAACTTTTACAGATAGGCCAGCCGCTATCCGCTTCAAACCCGTGTTTCTCTCACTTATCTGTTTCTCCATCTTCCTCACAGTCTTCTCGAAATCTCTTCCCATATATGTATCGAATACGGCAAACTTCTTTCCCTCTAGTTGTAACCCACCAAGATTATCAATAAAACCCTTAATGCTCCTCGTCGGTCCACCCATATGATTCGGTGAGCCAATTAAAATCACATCATACTCAGGGATTCTATTAACGTCTACTTCCTTTAGTTCTCTTAAGGACGCATCAACCCCGCTAACCTCACTTATTCCCTCCATTATCTTCTCAGCCACACGCCTCGTATTGCCATACTTCGACTCAAAAACAATAACTATCTTCATTTTTACTCCCTCAGTTTAAGATTAGGTTTTGTAGTTTTTTGCGTAAAGGACTATGCCTACTGCTAGAATAACCATGCATGAGGCCGCGACGACCATTATATCAAATAATATTGTTAGACTCGTGATAGACGCTTCCCTTAAGAAAAGCGAGGTTAAAGCGTCGGTAACATAGTAGCTAGGTACAAATTTGCTGACCACTTGAGCATAGGAGGATAGCGAGGCGCCAACAAATGTGCCTAAAAATAGTTGTGGAAGCACAAAAAGAAAGGCTATTCCCGTTGCTGCATCGGATGTTTTGGCTAGGACGGCTGTAATTAAGCCGAAGCCTACATTAGATAAGGAGAAGATTAGCACAAGGAGGAAAGCCATGACGTAAACCGGAAGTCCTACATTCGGCCTGAAACCCATAAGATAAGTTGCGATAAAAACGAGAGCCGCCTGAATTAAGGCTATGAGCATGTAAGATAAAACATGGCTCATAATGAATTCAGTTGGAGTCATAGGAGTTAACCTTATTCTCCTCAGCATACCGTTCTCTCGGTCTTGGGTAAAGGACTGAGCAACAACCATTAGGATGAAAATAGATGCGAAAGTGAACATGCCGGGAGCCATAAACTCGAAGGTAGATGTCTTCTTTGCCTCTACTAATGATGCAACTTGCAGAACTATCGGCATTGAAGACTCTTGTTGATTTTGCTTTATAAACACTGTCAAGACCCGCTGAATTATGGGCGGTATGACTTGAGTCGCAACAATTGAACCCTTATCTAAGTAGAGGAGGAGGGATGCGTTCACCCATTTATTCGGATAATCTGGCGCCATATTATAGGAAACTAAGCTTTGACTGAACTCGCGAGGGATAATTATGACGGCTTGGATTTTGCCCTGATATAGGTCGATTTGAGCCGTTTGGTTATCAGCATAAACTTGTGTACTCAGTATTTTTGTGGCGGATAGGGCTTCAATAAAGGATTGCGTGAAATCCACCATGTTTGCTTGATCCAAATTAACCACACCTACAGAGTAGGTTGGTTGAGGACTTCCGAAACCGCCAAATGCAACACCGAAAGTCAACACGAAAACCGTGGGGAAAAGAAATACCATGAAGAGTATAGCTGGCTCACGAAATGTCCTTTTTAATTCTTTATCGACTAAAGCTACGATCCGCTGAAGCTTCACCCTAGAGTTCCTCCCTTATCTTTCGTCCAGTAAGTTTAATGAAAACCTCTTCTAAGCTCTTAACCTCATTTTTTGAAGTTAACTCTCTAGGCGAGCCAAGAGCTATAATCTTTCCATGGTCGATTATGCCAACATGATCGCAGAGCTCCTCAGCCTCCTCCATATAATGCGTAGTTAAAAAGATGGTTCTTTCCTCTTTCTTCAGTTCCCGCATGAAATCCCAGACAGCATGGCGTGATTGAGGATCCATTCCGACGGTAGGTTCATCCAGAAATATGATTTGCGGATCATGAATTAACGCTAGAATAAGGCTTAACCTTCGCTTCATACCTCCACTATATTTTTCAACTCTTCTTCCCGCATCTTTAATAAGCCCCATTCTTTTGAGAAGCATCTCTTTCCTTTTATTAAGCGTATTTTTGTCAAGACTGTATAAGTTTCCAAAGAGATCTACGTTCTCAGCACCCGTTAAATAAGGATAAACGACTGTTTCCTGCGGACAGACACCTATCACTTCTTTAATTTTCATGTTTTCCTTCTGCACATCATAACCACCTACAATAGCGTAACCGCTTGTAGGTTTCAAAAATCCGCAAAGAATATTTATGACTGTAGTTTTACCTGCGCCATTTGGACCAAGCAAACCAAAAAGCTCTCCCCTCATTACATGCAGATTAACATGGTCAACTGCTATAATATCCTCAAACTTCTTAGTGATATCATTCATAAAAATTGTTAAATTCTGCACAAGAGCCACATTTACTATCGTTTTATTTACTACCATTCCATTTACACCTGAACAGAGCCTTCAAACAAGTGAAGAAAGTGGTTTTTATCCCCGCTTCACAAGTTAGTAAAGCTCACCAATATGATGCTACTCGTACTTATTAAAGCTTATGTTAAATGCCAGCCTGATGATTGCTCCATAATGTGTGCCGTATGCTATTAACACTTTCACAATCTTACCTGGACAATAGTTCTTAACAAAAAATAAAAAGATATAAGATTATCTTGACTGATAGAACACTTCACGTTCTTCATGAATCCAAATGAAAATCTGGAAATTTAAAGGGATTGGTTGAAGAGTAAAATGATAGCTTAGAGGGGAGGTCTAAAAGTCCATACAAAACCAAAAAGCTCTAAACGAGGAGAGAGTAACTTGAGTACTTTCCATTGTAACATAGTTGTTTTTCACTAGCTCAGTTATCAGTCTGACGGATTCAGCAAACTTCGCATACTCCTCCTGGATCTCGCAGGCCATATAGCGCTGTACGACGCCTAATTGATAGCCCATAAGCACTCGTCACAATTACTTTCTCAATGAACCTCGTTAATTCACTAGCAAATCTTGTAGCCAATTTGACGTCTACGCCTATTTTTTCCATCATATAACGTTGGATTCGTTCAGCGCTTGAATTTCTGTCATAACCACAGGCATACATTATTTTCCCGATTTGCCACACTAGACTGTCAAGCCTTAGCAATGATATGTTGCCGCCTACTCTTTCCTTCAAGCTTTTGAGGACAAGTATCCAAGCTTTCCTGAAAGACTCATCGCTTCCATAATGCTCCAGTAATCCTGCACTAACTGTAACATTTTTGACGTGAAAATCTACTGGGATAGGAATATCCCAAGGAAACTTAGCGTAATCGCCGAAACAAATCACATGGGAAATATCAAATGCCTTCATGGCAAAGACCATGGTTTTCCGCTCCATTCTGCTTTCAATGGTTTCCGATAGCCTTTTCCAAAGTAGAACGGGGTTTTCCCTTATCCTTTCATAATTCTCAACAAACCATTTTCCAAACCCGGAATTAAAAATCTTCCAGATTCTGGCAACCTTTATCCGCAAACTACGTACATTTATGGGCTCATTGAGGAAGACTTTTATTAAAAATTCAACCTGTTTTAAATTATTCAGGTTATCGAAGCCGCTTGCAACTCTAGCTAACGTTGCCCAAAAATTATCTGCGCCGCCGTGACCAAGCTGAAAGTCGATGATTCCCGTACAAATAGATATTAGACCCAGAAACTCCGGCTTCACTCCCCTCTCTCGAATGGCTTTTAGGGCTTGATACTCAGGTTCCAGCATATCGAACTTAACGATTTTATCGAGTCCTAATTCGCAGAATAAATCTGCAATAACTTTAACACGCTCAAGATTAACGTCAACTTCTTCCACAGACATCCCAAATTACTCCCGAACTAACAGTCAAAAGGATCATTATTTTCGATAGCCCTTCTCACATTTGCCATGGCCTCACCTAGGCGAAGTCCTGAAGTCGGTGCGATAACCTCTACCCTAAAATTCCCAAAAGACCTTCTAACGATCTCAACGTAATCTCGACCGCCTAGTACAACCACCTTGTCAAATCTACTAAGATTCTTCTCCTTAATCTGCTCTTTAAGCTTCTCCAAGCTAACAGGTTTGGTCTGGGGTTTCTTAAAGGTTACATTATAATTCTCAGGAATAATGGAATCTGGGTCGATAAAACCATATTTAGCGGAGAGAATCACCCATCGGTCTGCAAACTTCTCTGCATACTCTCTATTGGTTTTGAAGAAAGCACTAACATATGTATCCCTCGCCGGCTTAGGACCAGCGTCTGGCTGGAGGTCCCAGATTTTCTTAAATCCACACGAAACTACCACTAATACCGCCATCCAAAACCCAATCTAGCTAATTAAAATCTTCTTATTTCAGTCATAAATTAAATTGAGTTTAAACGCCTTTTAAATCCTAGTCTCAACATCCCCTACAAGCGCTTCTCAGAGGACCTATATTTGGAAGAAGACAATCTTGTTTAACTGTGAAAATAAAAATAGGAGTTTTGCAGGTCTTCTCGAATTGGGTAAGCCGCAAGCTCCCTCAGACCTCCTAGAATCGGAAAGAGGGGTTGGACCTCGTTAGAATCTTCTTTCCACGTATCACCCCGGTTTGGAAACAGCCTTACAAGTCTGGATTTGATAGAGGATGCAGACGTTTCCTCAAAAGTGAAAACTGCAGACAGTATACATCCCTGTAGAAACATTACCCCAGGTAATCTATTATGGAAAAAACTATAGGGGAGGGATAAGTCTAGAAAAGTTCTACTAAAATAAAATACAAACCCTCAGTTGAAAACCCCAAGAACAAACATACACTATACTGTAACTTCTTTAATCTCCCCACTCTACTATACTATGTGCAGCAAGCAATTACCCTTAAAGAAGACTGGACTATAAAATCCTCAGCCGAGGTGGAAGTTGGCGGAGAAGTAGTATCTAAGGATAATTGATAGGAGATGCTATTAACATAGTTGAGGAGGGAGAGGCTATTTCTGAAGATAGGGAGGTATCAACTTATGCTATGCACCTTTACGGTAAGATTTATTGTTTGATGAAGTCTCTTATCTCTCAAGATATTTCCTCAGCATCCTTCTATAAATCATCGCTCCAACGGCTAGGACTACGAGCGATGCTAAAGCGGCTCCAATAACATAATGCATGACCTCCATGAGCCCAGCCTCAAAAATAATCACATCTCTTATGGCATCCACAGCCCATGTCGCCGGACTATAATCGGCTAATATACGCATCCACTCTGGAAACCACTCCCTTGGGAACCATATGCCCGTCGTAAAAGCCAGCATTAAGCCTAGAGATGAGCTTAGGCTTGAGGCACCCCTAACGCTCTTCACCATTAATGATAGTATAGACCCCATCCCGAGGGTTAATGAGGCCAGAACCAAGAGCATTATTGGCGCTATCCAATGCTCTGCGCGAAGCGGGCTCCAATAGATTTTTGCCCCACAGAC
>Ga0209394_1000190_pt1 | contig 56743 bp, 56 predicted proteins | sample JNZ201metaG_FD_184122 | JGI IMG/M metagenome (GOLD analysis project Ga0209394, IMG submission 184122) | Hot spring microbial communities from Jinze hot spring, China to study Microbial Dark Matter (Phase II) - JNZ 20120812A (SPAdes) (version 3) ...
CTGCTATATCAATGTTCGGATATCTCTATTGGTTTGTATAATGTTTGTTCGTATTTCTCCATCAGACCCTCTACTCATCAATGTTCGCATATCTTTTGATAACTCCCACTCATCAAGTAAAATATTTAAGGTTTTGTTTTCATATTTTTGTCTCCAGATGTTTTTATATCTTATGATATTGTTATATTCTGAAAGCCTCTCACCTCTTTAAGGCATATGCCCTCTACGGCTACAGGAAACCATGGTCTTGAGCTCTGCTCTATGTGTGGTAGAGGTTGTATTTGTGAGGCTAGGCGTAGGGCTAAGCCCGGCAATATTTTCTTTTTGATTTTCGAGGAAATGCTTATAAGTATTGATTTTCTTACCTAGCCCTAAGATGAGCTCTAGGTGGTGATGGGAGTATTGTTCTAGGCTTCCTAGAGCTAAACCTAGATGGTGTAGTTAAACATAACAGCCACTCATGACTTCACGTGGATACCTAGATTTGTGTGAGGGGAGTGGAAGTCCCTGGATGAAACGTCTAGAGACAAACGGAGAGTATCCCTACACCTCATATAAACCTATATTTGGGCTAGAGCCTTGATTGTTGTATATAGGTATACTGGTGGTGATCACATGCCTCATATTGATAGGTTTATAGGTGAGATGTACCTTAATCCTCTTGTTGAGGTTTTCATTGTTTACCTCGTTATCCTATCCATCCTGATTGTCATAATTGATTATACTGTTAGCGTGCCTGATGATTTGAGGTTTCAGATGTACCTATTAGATCTAGTTGTTGTTCTAATATTACTTGTTGAGCTACTTATTAGAGCTTATAGGAGTGGTAGCTTCACGCTATATCTTATACGTCACTTTTACGAGGTTATAGCTCTAATACCATTATATGCTCTGTACTATATAGAGAGCTCTCTAACCATAGCTGGACTTGTTAGGCTTCTAAGGCTCATTAGGATCGTAAGGATAGGAATCCTAGTAGGTAGGGGTAGCTTACTATTATTAATACTCAGTAAAACTCTTAGGAGGCTACACTTCTCAACTATATTCTCAGCTTTAGCCTTATCGGTTATAGTAGCTAGTATATCAGTCTACTTTGTTGAAGCATCTAGTAGTAACTCAAGTATTAAGAGTGTATGGGATGCCTTATGGTGGGGTATTGCTACGGTAACTACTGTAGGTTACGGTGATGTAGTGCCAGTTACACCTCTAGGTAAAATTATCGGGGTATTCCTCATGCTAGTTGGGATCGGTGTATTCTCTGCATTCGTAGGACTAGTAGCTTCAGCACTAACACGACTAGAAAAATTAGAGGAGGAGAGTAAGCTAGCAGATATCAAGAGTATTACTGAGAGGCTAGAGAGGATAGAGTCAATGTCGAGTGATGAGCTAGAATCCCTCATTAGAGATATTAGAGAGTTATGGTTTAAGAGTAGGAGCATTAAGTAGTATTTTAGATAAGTATTCTCTCCCCTAGCTCTAGTTTTATTATCCATTCTAGTGCTTCAGCTACTCTCTCTATAATATTACTTGCTAGTTGCTCCTCACCTACCTCTAGTTTTGATGGTTTAGACGCTTTCCCCGCTATAATTCTCGGTTTACCTATATACTCGACTCTATCTATGCAGTCTCCTAGCTTATAGTTTAATCCTAGCTGTTTTACTACCATCTCCTCTATGCGACCTGCATGATCTAATCTTAGCCCGGCTACATCCCAGTAGTTTACTAGTGCTAGTATGTAGCCTTCTCTAGCTATACTCCTCAGTACAGCCTCTATTATGCTAGAGTTCCCGCCGTGGCCATTCAATACTACTATCCTCTTAAACCCTGTATCCATGAGGTTGCCTACTATAGCCTCTATTATTCTAGCATAGCTCTCTACGTCTAAGCTTATAGTCCCCTTAATGCTACTCCACTCTGGAGAGTAGCCGTAGAATAGTGTTGGTAGTATGATGCACTCGCCTATTCTCCTCTCCTCTAGTAGTCTACATGATTCTCTAGCTATTATCTCAGCGATAAAACCATCTAGCCCTAGGGGGCCGCTACAGTGCTGCTCTATGCTCCCTACGGGTATTAGTGCTATCACGTCACCTCTCTTAGCCAGCTCTACTACCATAGTGGCTGGTATCTCAGCATAGTTTACGGGCATTTTACCCCAGCTCTCCTTAGAGACTCTAATGCTTTGATGGCTTCACCTCTAGGGTCACTAGATCTTGTTATAGCTGAGCCTATGATGACTATCCTAGCTCCACTATTAATCATAGACTCGACTTCTCTAGGAGTAATACCACCAGCTACAGCTATGGGTCCATTGAATATGCTTGAAGCTCTCCTAACTATATCATTGAGCTCTCCAGCCCTAATACCTAGCCTCTCCTGCACATCTAAGCCTACATGTATTAATGCTACATCTACTTTGAGCCTAGATAATCTCTCAATACAAGCTAATAGATCTCTACAAGCTATAGTATCACCATAGACACTTAAACCCATAGACTCGGCTGACTCGATAGCAGACTTTAATGTCTCATCATCAGCTAATGCTAGAACAGTAAATACGTCTGCTCCAGCCTCATAGATGATACTAGCCTCTACTTTAGCAGCATCAATAGTCTTAGTATCAGCTACTATAACACTCTCAGGCTTCACAGATCTCAGAGCTTTAATAGAGTAGTAGCCCCAAGACTTTAATAGCGGAGTCCCAGCTTCTAGTATTAGAGCCCTACTATCAGGCATTAGGCTAGCTGTCCTCAACGCACTCCAGATATCAGTATAGTCTAGGGCGACCTGAACTATAGCCTCGCATTCCCTAAGAGTATCTGAGAGCCTCCCCCTAACCACTAAATACCACCCATTAACGTGATAGCTATCCTCTGTATAAAAGCTGGTATGTACCTCAATGTTCTAAGCTCTCCGTAGTCCTCACCCCAAATCCTTAGATACTTTATACTAACTTCATCTAGGGCCTCCAAGTCATCCTCACTTATTCTAAGCCTTGCAGCCCCAGCATACTCTCTAACCCTACTGGGGTCCCGGAAGCCAGGTATAGGTACAGCTCTCTTAGCTATAAGCCACGCTAAAGCAACCTGAGACATAGAGGCATTATATTTAGCAGCTATCCTACTCACTGTATCAAGTAGAGTTGAATCACTAGATGCAACACTAAACACCTTATCACCACGCTGCGCGCTAGTCTTAGCCTCTCTCAGACCGGCTAGAGCACCCTTAGCTAGTGGACTCCAAGCTATAAGTGCTAGGTTGTACCTCTCCATTAAGCCTTTAAGCTTAAGCTCTGGGACCCTATAAGCTAAGCTATACTGAACCTGGTTACTTACAGGCTCAAACCTCTTACTACAGTTTAGAGCCTCCTCTAGGAGGCTTGATGGGAAATTCGATAATCCATAGTAGTGGGCGAGACCCCGGCTCACAGCCTCCTCTAACCCCCTAATAGACCAGCATAGAGGCCAGGGATATGGTGGGGGCCAGTGTAGCTGAATCAAGTCTACAGTAAATCCAAGCCTCCTATTAATATTCTCAACACCACCAACAATAGACCCGCTAGTGACTCTATAGCCTGCAACTTTACTAGCAACAATAAAGTTATCTCTACCATGAATCCTAACAGCCTCCCCAACTACTCTCTCAGATAACCCTCCACCATAAACCTCAGCTGTATCTAGGAAGTTAATATTAGTCTCTAAGGCGGCACCAACACCATCAATAACACTCTTAGAAACACTAGAATAATCAGTCCAACCCCAAAACCTAGACCCAGCCTGCCAGAAACCTAAGCCTACAACACTAATCTTCAGCCCACTCTTACCTAAACTAGTATACTTCAATACAGGCACCATTAAATAAGTTATTATATGGGGAGGAAAGAGTATATAGCTATTTAGGATAACTTGAGTTTCCTCGAGAGCTCATTAGCTATACTAACTATCTCCTCATAATTAGGCTCTTTCGACGGGTCGTCTGATACCCACACATACTCAATCTTACCCTCATATGGTGATAGTATGAATACTGACCGCTTAGCCACCATTTTAAGTCTACTAGCTTTAGGCACTGGGAATTGCTCATGATAAACATTATAGGCTCTTATAACCTCCCTATTATAGTCACTTAGCAGAGGGAATCCTAGCCTATTCTCTTCCTTAAACCTCCTGAGTGCAAAGGGGCTATCAACACTAATACCAACAACTATAGCATTAGCCTTCTCTAGTATAGCTATCCTATCTCTAAACGCGCACATTTCATTAGTACATGTTGGGCTAAAAGCTGCTGGAAAGAATGCTAGAATAACTAATCTACCTCTCCCTAATAAATCCTTTAACCTAACGAGTTTAAAATCTGTATCGTAGAGCTCGAAATCTGGAGCTATATCTCCGACTTTTAGGCTCAACTCTCTACACCAACCTGTAAGGTCTCATGTTTTAAGGATTTTATATTTAAGTATGTGTACAGATAATATTACAACTAGGTAAGTTTTATATTTTGATTATTATTGTATATAGATTTAGTTTTAAACTCCAATAAGCATATTAAGGCTTGAGTGTGACTTGAGTATTGAATGATATACACGTATTAATAGGTGGGTCTCAGGGATCTGGGATTGATACTAGCTCGCTAATCCTAGCATCAGCTCTATCTAGATCTGGGTACGGGGTTTTATCTAATAGGGAGTATTACTCTAATATTGTTGGTAGGCATAGCTATATCCATATGAGGGTATCGGCTCTAGAGATTCCTAGGAGTCTATCATACCCTGTTGATATCTTTGCTGCTCTAGATGCTGAATCGGTATTCTTTCACTTCGATGACATATCGAGTAGAAAATACCTAATATATGATACTGGAGTATCTAAGACTAGGATTAGAATGATATCAAGTATGGAGCCTGAGAGTAGGTCTAGAATTGAGTCTAAGCTTAGAACCATAGGAGCAGGGGATAGCGTAGAGTCTCTAGTTAACGTATTAGAGTCTAAATTCAATATTACAACTATAGGCTTAAGCTATAATAGTATCCTCGACGTTATTAGTGAGAAGTATGGGCTAGCTAAGGCTGAGGCTCAAAGATTCAAGAATAGCATTGTTGTTGGAGCCATAGCTGGACTAATAGGGTTAAATTATGAGTCATTAAGCTATGCCATTGATAGGAGGTTTGGGAAGAGGCCTAAAATAGCGACTATCAATAAGGCACTTATAGCTGGGGTAGCCGATGAGATTAAGGAAAACTACGGTGAACCTCTAAAACTTGAGAAATCTAAGTTAAACCTCGAGGAGGTACTACTAGTATCAGGTAATGACATCATAGGTATGGGTAAAATTGTTGGAGGATTAAGATATCAGTCATACTACCCAATAACCCCAGCTACAGATGAGTCTGTACTACATGAGACTTATGAGGCATTAAAAGTTGATGGAGAGAGTATAGGGTCAATAATAGTATTCCAGACTGAAGACGAAATAGCAGCAGTAAACTCAGCTATAGGAGCTGCATTAACTGGTGTTAGAGCATCAACATCAACAAGTGGCCCGGGATTCAGCTTAATGGTTGAGGGGCTAGGCTGGGCTGGTAAGAATGAGGTCCCTGTAGTTATAACATACTATCAGCGTGGAGGCCCAAGTACTGGTCTCCCAACTAGGGGTAGCCAGTCTGACCTGCTATTCACTTTATTCGCTAGCCATGGAGAGTTCCCTAGAGTAGTCTTATCTAGTGGAGATCACTTAGAGGCTTTCTATGACGCTATACAAGCGTTTAATATAGCTGAGAAGTACCAGGTGCCAGTAATACACTTGATTGATAAATTCTTAGCTAACATGACTGCAACAATTCCTTTACCTGAATGGTCTAAGATTAGAGTTGATAGAGGGAATACTATACTTAAAACTGATAATACTGTATGGAGAAGGTTTGATAAGAATAGTATTATATCACCGAGGCCTGTCCTAGGATCTGGGGCTATAACCTGGTATACTGGAGATGAGCATAACGAGCTAGGACATATAACTGAGGATCCAATAAATAGGCTTGAAATGTATGAGAAGAGGTGGAAGAAGCTACAGCTCATAGATGCAGATATTCCGGAAGAAGAGAGGGCAATATATTATGGTGATGGAGATGAGGATTTCCTAGTAGTAGGCTGGGGTAGTGTTAAGGGAACTATACTAGATTCCCTGAGAGAGCTAGAGAAAGAGGGGTATAGAGGAGCATTCCTACAGATAAAAATGTTCCAGCCATTACCATCAAGGCTTATCTCAAAGATACTGTCAAGTTTCAGCCCTGAGAGGGTTATAGACGTTGAGAATAATATTGGAGGACAGGCAGCAAAGGTTATAGCCATGAATACAGGGTACACTATTAGGAAGTACATATTAAAGTGGACTGGTAGGCCTATTTACTTAATGGAGCTCATTGAGGGAATTAAGCGTATACTCTCAGAGAGAGAAGATAGGGTGGTGCTTAGCTATGGCAAGTAAGTCTACATTCAGGACAGATGTATGGATAGACTGGTGTCCAGGCTGCGGAGACTATGGTATAGTTGCTGCAATGAGTAAAGCCTTCAGCGAGCTAAACCTAGATCCATCAAAGCTAGTAGTGGTATCAGGGATTGGATGTAGTGGTAAGACTCCACACTTCATATACGCTAATGGAGTCCACACACTACATGGGAGGGCTATAGCATTCGCCTCAGGTATAAAGCTAGCTAATCCAGAGTTAACAGTAGTTGTTAATGGTGGTGATGGAGACCTCCTAGGTATAGGTGTAGCACACTTTGTAGCCCTAGGGAGGAGGAACCTTGACATAACAGTCATACTACATAACAACCAGGTTTACGGTCTAACCAAAGGCCAGGCTAGCCCTACACTCAGGAGAGGAGATAAGACTAAGAGCTTACCGGCTCCAAATATGCAGGACGCTGTTAACTCAATAGCCCTAGCTCTATCCTCAGGGTACACCTTCATAGCTAGAGGCTACGCCTTATGGGTTGATCACCTTAAAGAGCTCATTAAACAAGCTATTAGACATAAGGGAGCATCACTTATAGACGTCTTACAGCCATGTGTCACATATAATGACTTATACACTACAGACTACTATAAGGATAAACTCTATAAACTAGAAGATGACCCAAGCTGGGATCCAGTAGTATCTAGGATAGAAGAGGTTGAAGATAAGATGAGTAAAGCTTTAGCAAAATCACTCGAGTGGGGTGATAGAATACCTGTTGGAGTATTCTATGTAAACCCACTTATAGAAACTTATAATGAGAGGATAGCTAAGAGAAATCCAACATACTCCATAATACCCCCAGCAAAGCAGCTCATAGCTAAGAATAACGGAGAGCCCATTATAGGTGTTGAAGAATTTAAGAAGCTATTCTCAGACTATATCATAAAAATAGTTAAGTAATAGTTAAATACTATCCAGTAGTTTAACCTACAGATACTGGGTCAGCCCCAACATTATAACGCTTTCTCCACTCTTCAAAAGCCGCCTGCTCTTCTGGAGCTAAAACTCTAGTAATCCTATACCATCCAGGCTTATCTTTATAAACTTGCGGAGACTCTGGAACTTTATATATACAGTTTACTGGACAAGCATCAATACAGCTAAAGTCATCCTTACACTTCTCCCACATAAGCCTAGCCTTCATATTCTCATCAAATTCTAAAGCATCATAGGGGCAAACCTCAATACATGCACCACAACTAATACAAGTATCCTGATCTATTACAACTCTAACATATTTAAGCAACTCGGAAGCCAAGCCCGAACACCATCTACACCTCTAACATTACAGTTTAAAAGCTTTTATATTAGGAGGCTCAGCACTCAAGACCCACATCATAGGCTCCTAAAGCCTCTGACTCGCCGAGATCATCACCAGGTATTAGATAGTAGCCAAAACCTAAGAGCACAAATCAATCAACATAACATTAAAAATACCAGATAAGATTAATTAGGCTAAATAGTAGGAAAATATAGAGGGCTCCTAACTGGGCCCGTAGCTCAGCCAGGATAGAGCGCCGGCCTCCTAAGCCGGCGGTCGGGGGTTCAAATCCCCCCGGGCCCGCCACAATTAATGATTATATGTGGTGACGTTGTAGTGTTCAATTATAGAGCTCAATTAATTATTATAGGCGATATAGTAATCCTATAGGAGAATTTATGGAAGTGATAAAAATGTAGAGGTTTGGAGTGTTTAGAGTACTAGTTCTAATAGTTCTCTCGGGGGCTCTATGAATATGTCTAGTGGTAGGAATGCTGATACTGTGAAGTTTGGTACGTCTACTAGCTGGCTTAATCTTAGGTCTACTGCTACACTAGCTATGATATAGGCTTGTTCTCTACTATATCCTGCTTTCTCTAGTAAATTTATCATATTTATTAAAGCATGTCTAGCTGAGAGTGTAGCATTTTCAGACTCGTTCCTATCATCTATAACTCCAACGCCTGTTACAGCAATTGATTTCGACCACTGGAATCTTCTTATTGAACTCTCAGATGGCTTATATACTGGGAACCTTACATTATACTTCTTAGCACCATCCTTAATAATGTAAAATCTAAGCATTGCTTTAGCGTTCATTTCGATAGCTGTGCCGCAGACTTCTCCATCTCCTTGAGCATAGTGAGCATCGCCGAGAGAGAATAGAGCTCCATCTACGAAGACTGGGAAGAATATTTTAGAGCCTGGACTAAAATGTCTAATATCTAGGTTACCGCCATTCTCTCTTGGAGGTATTGTTCTAAGACCTTCACTAGCTATAGGTTCAATTTGCGGAACTGCTCCCTTTGGAGTTGGTGGTAGGACAAATCCTCCTCTCTTCATTAAGTCATCTTCTCTCCTCCTAATAGATTCTAGTAGTGGTTTTGATGGTGCTACACCCATAACTCCAAAGAATGGATCCGCAGGGATCCTAACATTAGGTAAATCTGGTGAAGTAGCATACCCTCCACTAATTGCCCATCTAACTTTAAAAGGCTTAGGGAAGAGATCTCTTAGTAAACCAAATCCGGGAATTATGACTGAGTATCCAAAGCTATCAGGCGTTATACTTAAAACATCTACAACGAGGAGATCTCCAGGCTTAGCTCCTCTAACGTATACAGGGCCTGTTAATGGGTGTACGAGACTAAGATCGGCTCCTGCTACATCATCAAAACCTGGATCTGGTGATATCTGACCGTCAAGAGCATCTCTAGTCTCAACTTCAATAATATCCCCGGGATTAACCTCAATAACCGGCTTTATATCCGGGTGCCACCTATTATGACAAATATCAGGCTGATCAGCGCATCTTGAACCAGGCTTTATAGCTAACCTGATAGTCATAGGAATCCCCTTAGAAGCCTCAAGTAATGGTTGTATAAGAATACTTTTATGTATGTAATATATATCTGTGTAACCATTGCTCTATATTTTGGAGGTTAAATGATGTAGTGTATGGTATCATTAGACTCTACAGGTAACCATTAACTCGTAGAGGTTTAGAAGACTCTGAAGGATTATAGGAGATCCTAGATAAATATCTAGTGGGTACTTGTTTTAATTAGTCTAATCTATGTTCTAGAATATAGGTTTTCCTTTAACTTTGTTAATGTATTGGGGTTGTTTTAATGTCTAGTTTAGGTTATGATGTTTTATTTAGGGAGTTTGCTGAGAGGATTGAGTATTATAGGGGTCTTGGTGTTAATCCATTCTCTTTAGCTACCGGTTGTGCTGTTAAAGTTGATCTTGTAGATGTTCTTTATCCAGCTCTTAGGAGTATTAGTTTCGAGCTTGAGAGGCTCGGTCTTAAGATTGCTCCTAGGAGGGATGCTGATGTATTTGAGTCTAGGGGTTTTAGTGTTTATAGGGGTGTTTATAGTGTTGATGATCCTCAAGTTGATAGTAATAGTTTAATGGTTGCTAAGCCTAGTAGGGCTATTATCTTAGCACAAGTCCATCAAAGGATTGCTTCAAGTCCAGAATATTTTAGGGATGTTATTTGGAGATTTTACTATAGGATAGCTTCTACTATAGGCGAGCTCATTGTTGGTAAGGGTCACTCTATAGTATCAGCTAGTATTAAGAGCCAGTTCTTCCTAGTAGACTTTATTAGCACGAATAGCAATGGGGGTCTAGTAGCAGCTAATAATGATACAATACAGATTATTGACCCAGCTGAGGATCCTGGAAGCTTTAGGCAGGTCTCAGTAGCGTTAAGTAATGCTTTAAATGACTTATTCACTATAGGCGCCTGGAGGAATATTAAGGTCTATCCAGTATATGATGCTCCAGATAGTCGCTTGAGAGCTGTGATTAAGAGTAATATGGATGCCTATACCTCGAGTATTGGTGGAGAGCTTATAGATACAGTGCAGCCTAATACTGAATCATTACTAATGGGGGCTACTGTATTTGCTGAGCTTAGAAGGAAGCCGCCATTCTACTATGATAGAGTTGAGCCTGGAATGGAGATTCTAGTTAGTAGGCCTTATGGGGAGCTTGCAGCTATAAATGCGTATATGCTAGCAATGCTTGATAGAGAGATTGCGGTGGAGCTTGAAAAGCAGACTGGATTCAGTATAGGTAAGCTGCTTGAATTCAAGCATAGTATTATTGATTTAATGGCTAAACCTAATGTTAATGTTGCTAGAGTTATTGAGAGTAGACTCCCGAGCTTAGAGGAAGACTTTAACCCTAGAGAGCATATAGCTGTAACAACAGATATTACTGGGCCTGGGGTGTACGTGTTTAAAGAGATAGCTGAGCTATCTAGAACATCTATAAGGCTAGATAAGATCCCACTATTATCTCCTGAGATTAGTGAGTTTGCAACTAGAAACTTTATAATACCTAACGCTACTGCTGGAACAAATGGAGCTATAGTTATAGTAGCATCTAGTAATGTAGTAGATTGGGTTGAAGAAGAGCTTAAGAGGCTTGGAGAGAATCCAGTGAGGGTAGGCTATGTAGTATCACGGGGAGAAGCTAGAGTTGAGGCCCCATTAGAGCTTAGAAAATATATAGCTGCTAAATCTTACCTAAAAGAGTTTGAGCTAAAGTGAAGGCTAGAGTAAAAATTAGAGTATACGGTGAAGTTCAAGGCGTAGGCTTTAGAGCATGGGTATTAAGGAGAGCTAGGAGGCTAGGAGTTAAAGGATATGTTAAAAATGAGCCAGACGGCACAGTCCTAGTAGAGGCTGAGGGGGATAGAGGATTATTAGAGAAGCTAATACATGAATGTAGTAGGGGTCCACCGCTAGCTATAGTAACAAGGGTAGAGGTAGAGTGGAGTAGCTATAAGGGTGAATTCGAAGACTTTGAGATTAGATATGAGAGATTTGAGCTACCAGTATAAAAGATTTAACTTAAGAAGGTTTAATAGGAGACTAGTATTGTATGAGGCAGTAATCGATACTAGAGGGCAGAAATGCCCACAGCCATTCGTAGAAATGGTTAAAGCCTTCATGAAGATGGGTGGTAGAGGTAGGGTTAGAATCTTAACAGATGATGAGACATGTAAGACATTCATACCAGACTATGGTAAAGACTTAGACTTCAACCTCGTATCTATAGAAGATAAGGGCGGATACTACGAGATTGTTATGAGTAAGGAAGATGGCGGGTCGTAGGGGGTGCTAATTCACCCCTCTATAGTCAACGCCTCACTCATCCCCGCCACTTACACAATATATTCTCCTAAGCCTATAACTTTAATTTCATGCTAGGCTCTACTCTTTTAAGGTTTATTTTGTAGAGCTCTAGTGGTGAATCTATGGAGCTCTGGATTTGGCTTAATCAGATTATTGGAGCCCTAGTCTACTACTTACTAGTCTTAGCTATAGTTATACCTTTTACTTTACATTGGAAATCTCCAGTTATCCTAGTATCAGCTTATATTGGTAGCTATGTTATAGCTCAGTATACTAGCCCACTCTTAACATTCTTCGGTCCATGGATCGTCCCTAACGGTAATATACCGTTTGTGGCTACTATAGCATTAATGGATATAATAGTTGTCAGGTGGGGCTTAAGTTTCGCTAGGCAGGTAATAATAGCGGGGTTCCTAGTACAAATACTATTATTCGCTACTAACTACTACATACTACTAACTCCTAGACCTTTCGATGAGCTTAGGGTACTAGAGTCGGTGTATACTGTTAGTGGTAGGGTGGCCATAGCTAGCCCAATAGCATACTTTGCTGCTGAGAATGTTAATGCTCTAGTCACATGGATCTATAGGAGGATTTGGTGGGCTAGGACATTGTATAGCGATCCAATAGCTTTAACTATAGATACTCTAATATTCATACCTATAGCGTTCTATGGGGCAGTTGATATTCTCACATTAATCAATATGATTATAGGCTTAGCGCTACTAAAGATTGCCCTGATACCCTTCAATCTACTAGTCGTATATGTTAATAGGAGGTTTATTGAAGATAAGCTAGCTCTTAAAGCTTAGACTATGTGAGTTTTAAGGGGTTAAACGTTGGATTATGAAATTAAAATTGTTGCAGTAGATGTTGATGGAACATTAACAGAGTCTTCTAGGAGCCTTAAGCTAAGCCCTCATAGTTTAAGTGGGATTAAGCTTCTAGTAGACTCAGGGTATACTGTAGTATTAGTTAGTGGATCCTCACTACCAGTAGTGGCCGGTCTAGCACTATATCTAGGCTCTAGAGGGCCAATTGTAGCTGAGAATGGCTGCATAGTATTCTATCCTAGAGAGCTCATAGAAGATCACGTGTGTAAAAATAGGCCTAGTATTGATGCAGTTAAAATACTAGAAGCAATGGGGTTCAGGTGGGCGTGGCAGAATAAGTATAGGCTATATGATTTAGCATTCCACACACCACCAAACTTTAATAGAGAAGTCTTAGAACAGGTTAAGAGAGCAGTAGAGCCATTCAACTTAAAAGTAACATGGTCAGGCTTCGCCCTACACCTACAACCACTAGAAGCAGGGAAGGATAAGGGGATTGAAGCTATACTAAGGAAATTAAACCTAAGCTGGGATAATGTAGCTGCAATTGGAGATGGAGAAAACGATATACCAATGCTAGTCAAAGCTAGACTATCAGCAGCAACCTCAGATAGCCATGACTCAGTTAAGAAGGCTGTAAAACTAGTAATGAAAGAGCCTGGAGGAAAAGGATTCTTAGAATTTGCGAAACTCCTAGCCGGAGGAGTTGACTATGAAGCCGGTTATACCGGGTAACTGTGAGGTTATAGCTATTGCTAGTGGTGGACTAGATAGTACTTGCTACCTAGCACTATGGCTTAGTAGAGGTTGTAATGCTAGAGTCTTAACATTCCACTATGGCCAGAAGGGTTTTAGAGAAGTTGATATAGCTAGGAGTATTATAGCTAGGCTTAACGAGTTAGCTCTTAGGAGAGGGTGGGGGAGGATTCTAGAGCATAGGATTATAGATATATCGTCTATGAAGGACTTATGGAGTGGATCCCAGCTAACAGATGATAGTGTTAATATCGAGGAAGAGTATAGTAGTAGTGTAGTTGTCCCGATAAGAAATGTAGTTATGCTATCTATAGCCTCAGCTTACGCTCTAACAGTTGGTAAACACTCGTCTAGGGTATACGTTACATATGGGGCTCAATATAATGATGTTGAGCCTAGGAGTGATACTTGGGAGCCAAAGTACCCAGATTGTAGTCCTGAATGTATTCAGTCACTTGAGCTAGCCTTTAATTTATGCCATTTTAGGAGTGAGAGGATTGTAGAAGTTTGGAGTCCAAGTAGAGAAGGTTTAAAGAAAGCAGAGCTACTAAGGAAATGTTATGAGTTAGTAGGAGATCTAGTATATGAGACGTGGAGTTGTTATAGAAGCTTAGAGGCCCATTGTGGTGTATGTGAGAGTTGTAGGAATAGAATGAGAGCATTTAGAGAGGCTGGATTAATTGATAAAACTAGCTATATATCACTAGAGGTTTTAGAGTTAAAAGAGTAGATAGTGCTATAGTGGTGTTTCCTCTAAGATTCTTAATAGATTCTCCCCTAGCTTAGCGTATATCATAGAGCAGTTCTTTAGATCCTCTACGAGTCTAGGGAGCCATGTCTTAATTCTTCTAATTATATCCTCATCTAATGTTATGCTAGCATACTCTAACTCTACTGCTATATGGTCTGGTAGTTCTCCCTCAACAAATAACTCGTAACCTCTAGACTTATAGTATTTTCTTAGCTCTACACTTGTATCACCATATATAAGCCCTTCTCTATAATAGCTCTCATATGGAGCACATACTCTACCTCTAGAACCTGGCTTAAAAGCTTTTGAGTACTCTCTTAGTAGCCCCTCATAGCCTAACTCATCTATTACACTAAGAGCTATATCATCTCCTAGAATTTCAGCTATCTCTCTAGCCTTCTCAACTAGTTCAGGTGTTGGTTTATAAAAAAGGATTGAGTATAGGTATAAAGCTAAACTAAGCTTCTCCATTAGCTTTTACCGCCGAATAGTATCTTAGCTAATGTATATAAGACTAACGCTGTCCCAGAAAGCCACCCTAGTGTAATTATAATCTCTATAATTGATGGGAAGTATGGCCAGTAAGTTACTAGCCAGTATGTGTGCTTCATATCACCTAATACTACGGGGACTATCTCCTCTACTTTAACTCCACCAACAACTCCAGAGACTTTATAGATTAAAACATTATATGCTGGCTCCATTAAGTTGAATCTATGAGCATATACTCCGATTAGCGCTAGTATTGAGGCTAGTGTTAGGCCAGCTTTAGTCCTAACAAATACTACTAGAATGAATGCTACTAGTATTATTATTAGCTCCCCAATTATAGTTGTAACCCATAGCCTCCCAAGGAATAGTATAGATAGTATTTGATGCTCCTCAGCACCCCACCACAGCCTGACAACGTAATCTTGGTATATTAGGAATAGCATTATTAATATTGCCATACCTAGAATCTTAGCCATAGTATTATATGCTTGCTTAAGCTCATCCCTGAAACCATAGATTAGGAGTGATGTTAGTAGTACTATTGCCGAGCCGCTAACAAGAGCAGCAGCTATAAACGATGGTGCTAGGAATCCACCATACCACCATGGTCTCCCAGCATTTACAGCGAAGATCCATGCTGTAACTGTATGTATTAAGACAGCGAATGGTAGAGATATAGGTGATAGTAGTCTACCTAGCCTATAACTCCTCTCTTCAATTACTTTAACCTCATGCTCAGGTAATCCTCTCATCTTAGCCGCGTAAGGCTTAAAACCAATATAGACATGGATTAGTGAGAGTACAGCATATGATACTAGAACTATAAAGTCCCATACCAATAGTGATGTGAAGTTAGGACTTAGAATTATATAGTAGATTCTTTCAGGCCTACCGAGATCTGGGATTACCATAGCCATAGCTGCTAGGACGAAGACTAGTGCTGTAAGCGATGCTAGGGGAGCTAGGGGTTTAAGCTCTCTAATATTTAGAAGGTATACTGATGATGCAACTATCAATCCACCAGCAGCTGTTCCTACTAGGAATGCGAATGTTGCTATATATAGACCCCATGGAAATATATTCCTCATATTAGTTACTATAAGTCCTTGAGATAGCTGGTAGCCCCAAGCAATTAAACCAAGTAGTGCTAGAATTAGTAAGATAGCTATAATGGTTAACTCTAGTCTAGTAAACTTAGCTACCTGTACTCTAAGCCATGCCATTAGCTAGTCACCTCACCTAGGATTCTAGGCTTACTAGTCTTTGGTATATAGTAGACTCTAGGCTCTGTTCCTAGATGCTCAAGTCTTCTTACTGCATTTGGACCTTTCTCAGCTAGCATTCTCGATACATCACTATTTGGATCACTTAAATCACCAAATATTCTAGCCCTACCTACACAGACCTCTACACATACTGGTTTCAGTCCTTTATCAACCCTCTCAACACACCAATTACACTTAGTAACTATACCTCTCCTAAGCTTTAGTACAGGCCTATAAACTAGCCTCCCATTATCTCTATGATCTAGTGGGTAACCATATATATAATTCTGCTCAGCCATACTATCTGGTGCCTGCTTATATGGGTAAGGTGACTTAACCCTCCTTAAAGCATCGCTTATAGTTCTAGACGGGTCCTCCCATAGGAATACTCTCACACCGTAGGGGCAAGCACTCATACAGTATCTACAGCCAATACACTTATCATAATCTATTAATACCATGCCATCATCTCTCTTATATGTTGCATTAACAGGGCAAACTTTAACACATGGAGCATTATCACAATGGTTACATATATTATGTATTGGGTATGAGCCTAGAGATGGATAATCACCGATAGTCGCCATATCAGCTTGAGGTACATTACTACCAGCCCACTTCACAGTAGTCCAAAACACGCCTGGAGGTAGGCCGTGCCACATAGCACAAGCTACCATACAAGTCCTACAGCCTGTACACCTATTCAAGTCTATAACCATAGCCCACTTAGGCACTCAAACCACCCCCATACTACTCAAGCTTCCTAACTGCTACTAGTGTATTATTCCACTTAGTGTTAGGCTCCCAAACTCCTGGCGTGAAGTATATTATCTCTGTAGGCTTAATCCATGGATAGTTTGGCGCGTTATAATGGGTACCATCTGTATACCTCCTCCACCAGCCTTGATAGAATACTACAACTCTTGGATGGATTCCCGGATCCTCTACTAGGTATCCCCTTATATTACCAAATCTATTATATAGCTCGATATAGTCTCCAGTCTTTAAGCCTAGCTTAGCCATAGTCTTAGGATTCATGTATATCTTAGGTTTATAATCTTGTAAGGCTAGCATCATAGCATTGTTACTGTGAGTTGAGTGTATTCTATATAGGCTATTACCTGTTAAGTATACTAGCTCATACTTCCCCCTATCCTCTGGGTATAGCTTGTAGAGGCATTCCTCAAATGGATCCTTATGTACTGGTAGCTCCTCGCCTAGGTCTAGGAATGCTTTCTCATCCTTATAGAACTCTATCCTGCCACTCTTCACATACCTAGCTGTAGCAGGTATAGGGTGTGGATAGCTAGCATTGGGGAACGGTACCTTCATATTGATTTGAACCCAGAATGGTATCTGCCTATTACCTGGAGTAGGTAGCTTCATCCTAATAGGCCTCTTCTTAAGCTCTTCTAGAGTAATACCCTCAGTTAAATTAGCCGTCACGCCCTCAGCCCACACTACACTCCTACCATCCTCAAGTAATCTCTCAATAGCAAGCTCTGAAGCTTTATTGGCAATATCTCTAGCAATTCTTAGACTCCACCTGCCTGCCATCCTAGCCTCCTCTTCTTGCCTCTGTAGCTCCGGGTCTGGGTAGAACATTTTAGCTAGTTCAATCATCTCACTCTTCTTTAAACCTATAATCTTCTCAATTTCCTCTTCAGTCCACTCTGCGCTTATAATCCTAGAGGTTCTCACAGCAATCTCCTTAAATATCCATATCTCAGGCATAGACTCGAATAATGGGTCGTGGGCAGGTTGGGTTATCTGAACATAGGGGTTTAGTGGGCCGCTTGCAAGGTCATACTTCTCAAACCATGATGCTGCTGGTAATACTATATCTGAGTATTCGACTGATGTTGTCCACTGTATCTCCGTTGTCATTATAAAATCAAGCGGCTCTGGATGCTCTCTTCTAGCTTTCCCTGTTAGTATTAAAGCTTTATTATGTTGATCAAATGGATTCCACCACTGTATTAGTAGTGCTCTAACACCCTTCTCAGGCCATGGAACCTCAGTTGACCTATACTTTCTCCACTCCTCACTCTGCCTATACTCATAGTTTAAGAATATAGACCAATTAAGCCATCTAGGTCTCCTAGTAGCTGCTACTCCTCTAATCTTAGTGAGCTCTTTATCATAACCCCACCAGCTCCACATAGGCCACTTAATCTTATATTGACCAGCATATGTTGATATACCTGAGCCGGGCATACCAATATTACCTGTTAGAGCTACGAGCAAGCTTAATGCCCTACCTTTAAGATCACCATTATACCACTGCCAGTTACTAGCACCATAGATTATAGCTACAGGCTTTATTGTCGCTATTTCCCTAGCTAGCCTCTCTATTACATCAATATACTTGGGGACTAAGTCTAGGCTAGGTGATATTATTCTTGCTACTTTATCAGGTGTATATTCTCTATATACTAGATCTTTAAGTAGCTGGAATACAGGTTTAACCTTAACTCTCTTCCCATCTACTAGTTCAACCTCAAATTCTCCTTCAAGTGCTGGATCGTAGATCTCACCTGTAACTGGATCCTTCCTCTCTAATGTTCTCGGATCTACTATTACAATCTTATTCCTCCTAGTATCCCATGCTGTGTAGAGCTCTCTATAAGCTGGGATTTTTATGTTCTTAGCGTACTCAGATAGCTCTTTAACCTCTGATGCTTTAAGCCTAGTCTTAGTATCTAGTCTTATAAGTAGAGGCATGTCTGTATATGTCTTAGTAAATTCAGCATCATATAATTTATCTCTAATAAGCACATATACTATGCCGAGGGCTAGCGCGGCGTCAGTCGCCGGATTTATTAATATTAGCTCATCAGCTATATTAGCTACGCTTGGGTAATTCATATCTATAACAACTATTTTAGCACCCTTCTCTCTTGCTAGTACAAGCATCCTAGCACTCATAGTCCTAGTAACTGTAAAGTTTGATCCAAATATTAGTATTAGCTTAGAATTGAGGTACTCGTGGGTTTCAAGCTCCTCTGTCTGTACACCAAATGTTGGAGCCCAGAATGTTGGTAGATCACCGTTAAGAGGGTAGGCGTGCATAGAGCTCCAGCCGAATAGAGAAGCTAATCTCATAAGAGCCCCTTTACCCATATAAGCCGTACCTGGAACCTGTATTGTATAGGCTATACTAGCTGGACCGTAATCTCTCATTATCTTAGCTAAAGCCTTAGAGGCACAATCTAGAGCTATATCCCAGTCTACCTCTATGAATTTATCTGGTGAGCCTCTAAGCTTAGCTGCCTCTTCAACAGCCTTCTCCCAGCTAACCTCTCCCCTACACCATCTTAGGAAAGGCTCTCTAACCATAGGTCTTCTAAGCCTATCAGGCCCATACCATAGGAATACCTGTGATAGACCCCTCAAACAACCTCTAGTATACTCAGGCTCAAGATAATCTGGAGCAGGCATTAACACCCTAACTCTATCATTATACACATATGCTTGAAGCCAGCAACTCTCAGTGCAGTTAGGTAGACATGAAACCTTAACAATCTTCACCTCCTCAGACTGAATTGGACTGAACTCATCAACCCTCCTAAGCAACCTAGGCTTAACATATAACCCCAATGCAGCTACAAGACTAGTAGCGAGAGATAGCTTAATCATATCTCTCCTAGAGACTCGAATACAACATCACCTCATCACTCTTAATACTAGGAAAATAACAAGTAAAAGATTAACCCCGAAAATTTTCGGTGAATAATAAATAACTCACGATAAATGTAACTTAGAATATACGTTATCCATAGTAAGTTAATAATTTAAGCTTTTAAACACCACGAGAAACCAATCACTAATTGGAGGGCCCGTCGTCTAGCCTGGATAGGACGCCGCCCTCACACGGCGGAGGTCCGGGGTTCAAATCCCCGCGGGCCCACTAAACCTTGATTATTGAATACTTAAGACCTCGGCTATACTATTAGATATTTGGGTGCGGGGGTGCCCGAGCCTGGGCGAAGGGGGCGGGCTCAAGACCCGTTGGCGTAGGCCGTCGTGGGTTCAAATCCCACCCCCCGCATTATTTTAGCTAGTTAATCTCTGTTTTATTAGTGCTATTTCTGATGCTATTTTATGTGCTAATCTTAATGGTTCTGGTATTCTTGAGTGTACTTGTAGGTTTTCTATTATTTCTCTTGCTCTCTCCTTATCTATAGACCATGTGTATATGTACAGTTCTCCTTTCCGTGTTTCTATTTTCTCTGCTTTGTCTACTTCTCTTAATACTCTCATTCTTATATCCCAGTCTTTGAAGTGTTTTCTTAAAGCTTCCTCTAGTCTATGGCTTGATGGTTTATACTTGTATATTGCTATTAGTGGTATTCCTGTTAGTTTCTTTATTGTTGGTGGTGATATTATATTAAATCCTGCTATTGTCAGTGAGTCTACTAGTATAGCCTCTATTATCGTATCATGTTTTAGGCTTAGCTTTAATACCATAGATGCTATTGTTGATGAAGCCTCTAGACCATCTACTCTTATATAATTGAGCTCTAAGCTTAGAGGACTTCTAGACCATAGTATACATGCTACTACAGTATATCCTCTTCCAAGCTTCTCTACTCTACCATCATCACATGCTACTACGTTTACCAAAAGCTTCTCTCCTAATATCTTCTATGATCTCTTCTAGGGCTATATCTTCGCTTAGAGCCTTAACTAGTGCCTGTGGATCTGCTGTAACCTCTATGACCCTAGTCTTACCATACCTACCTCTACTAACTACTCTCCCAGATATAACACCTAGCATGTCTAGCTCAGCTATTATACCACTAACACGCCTCATAGTAACAGTCTCTAGTCCTAGCCTCCTAGTTAGACTCTTATAGCTCTCATAGACTTCACCTGTAGTAGCGTAAGTTCTACCCCCACCTGTAACTATTATAATTGATGCTAAGACTAGCTTACCGTGTAGTGGTAGTGTTCTAATAACATCTACTACTCTATCACGCTCAATCTCATCTCTAGCTCTAAGAACGTGATCCCTCGTAACCTTAGAGTCCCCACTCCTCTCACTAATTTCCCCAGCAACTCTTAGCAAGTCTAGGGCCCTCCTAGCATCTCCATGCTCTCTAGCTGCTAGAGCAGCGCATAGGGGTATAACATCGCTATCTAAGACACCCTCATTAAATGCCTCTAATGCCCTAGACTCTAAGATATCTCTAAGCTGCTCAGCATTATAAGGCGGGAATATGAGCTCAACCTCTCCAAGACTACTCTTAACTCTAGGATCTAGGCTATCAATAAGATCAACACTATTAGTTATACCAATAAGAGCTATCTTAGAAGATCTAAGCTCACTATTAACTCTTGTAAGCTTATATAATATATCATCACCTCTCTTCTTAACTAGAAAATCAATCTCATCAAGTACAATAATATAGATTGTAGCCGAATCACTTACTCTACGAATAATCCTAGAGAAAATCTCACCAGTAGATAGACCAGTAAATGGAACACTAACGCCAACAGCCTCACCAATATCAGCTAAAACCCTATAAGGAGTATCCCTATACCTCACATTAACATAAATACTCTTAACCCTACCACCACTCTCCCTACTAGAAGACTCGAGACGGGATAGAACATAGCGTACAACAGCAGTCTTCCCAGTCCCGGTTAAGCCATAAATAAACATATTACTAGGCTTCTCACCTCTAAGAGATGGTGCAAGAATAGATGCAACCCTCCTAATCTCTGAATCCCTATGAGGCAGAAAACCTGGAACGTAGTCTGGTAAAAGCTTCTCCCTAGCCTTAAAGATCCTAGACTTTAAAGCTTTCTCGAAAATATCACGTAAATAGTCCAATTGAAACACCTACCCCAAAAGAATTAATAGGAACTAGGAGTTACACATGGGAAGGCAAAGTAATCTATAAGTAATACTAAGCTAGCATCACACTATCAGCTAATCAAGCCATCCACATCTAGGAGAGAGCTCCAAATAATATAATACTGGTTTAGTACTTTTAAACCCTAGACTACACTCTAAACATTAGGATCTATGGGCCCGTAGCTCAGCCAGGACTAGAGCGCCGGCCTTCTAAGCGTTGCCGGCCTGCGCGGGGAGAGCCGGAGGGCCCGGGTTCAAATCCCGGCGGGCCCGCCACAAATATTTAAGGGCTCCACCAACTCTATTTTAGCCGAGTCTACTAAAGGCTTTAATTGAATTTAGCTTAAATAGTTTAGCCTCCATGTTATCTAGTGGTGGAGTGAGAGTGGCTATACCTCACCCTACGAATGCTATACTTGTAGGTAGGAAGAAAGTATCTACATATGTAATAGCTGCTTTAAGAATGCTTACACATGAGAGTTTAGATGAGGTTATAATTAAGGCTAGAGGAGCTAATATCTATAAAGCTGTTGAGACAGCTCTAGGTGTAAAGAGGGCATTAGGTAGTATTAACATAAAGAGTATTAGTATTAATAGTGAGCATTTAAAAGATAATAAGGGAGTTGAGAGGAGAGTATCAGCTATAGAGATAGTATTACAAAAGGCTAGGTGAGCTATGGTAAAGCTATCCTAGAAGATGACCCATCAAACAGTATCGATGACCCATTTAAATACTCTGGTGATTTAAGCAATAATATTATCATATCTATGAGCTCCTCCCTTCCCCCAACTCTTCCTAAAGGGCTTAGAGACTCTACCTCCCTCTTCCAGAGCTCTCCCGGGTCTATACCCCTCTTCCTAGCTAGGGCTTCAATAGTACTCCTAGCTCCTGGTGTATCGAAGCTCCCTAGTAGTAGGAGTAGTGGTCTAATCTTATCTGGGTATTCTCTAGCGGCTACTCTAACTAGCCTAGACAGCCCTGATCTAACAGTATCAGCTACTACTAGTGGTGGCATAGGCTCGGCTACTGTAAAACTCGATATTAATATTACTGTAGCTTTAACTGGATTCTTTTCGACTAGTAGCTTTATTATTAGAGCTGTTGACGCTAGGTATAGGGCTGAAGCCTCAATCCAATCCTCCCACTCAGACTCGTGGAGTAGTATGGGCTCCCTACTAGGATTACCATAGTTAACTATAACATAGTCTAATCCACCATATACTTCAATAGCTTTATCGATAAGCTTTATAATGTCATCTTTAACTCTAAGATCACACTCGAGCGGCTCAACCCTAACATTGTAATGCTCTGATAGCGTATTTGAGGCTTTAAGTATCCTCTCATAACTCCTAGAACATATTATTAGATTACAGCCTATACTTGCTAGAGCTTCAGAGGCAATATAGCCTATCCCTCTACTAGCAGCTGTAACAAGCCCCCTACATGGATTCAAACTGTACACCTACTATTTAATCATGTAGAGTAATAATATTTTACTTTCAGGATACTATAGTTATATTTGAGGTCGAGAATTTGACAACAATCCAGGTTATTAAGAGAGATGGTGGTAGAGAAGAGTTTGCCCCAGAGAAGATTGTTGTAAGTTGCCTTAAAGCTGGGGCTACACTAGATGCGGCTAGGAAGATTGCTAAGATAGTTGAAGCTAGAATACTCGAGAGTGGAGCCAAAGAAGTTACAGCTAGAGACTTAACTAGAATGGTCTTAGAGCTTCTAAGGAAAGAGAATGAGGAATGGTATAGAAACTGGCTAGTATTTGATAGAGCTGTTAAGAGGAGGAAGACTGAGGAAGAACTTCAAAGATAACATTACTTCTATCATAATTTTTCTTTTAGCAGCCTTAAGTACTTATACCCAGTATCAGGTATTATAGCTACTATATCACCCTCAATACTAGACTTGCTAATATACTTCTCTAATGCTACTAGTGTAGCTCCACCTGAAGGCCCAATAAGTAGTCCATCTTTACTTGCAACCCTCTTAACCGCATCGATAGCCTCACCTAATGTTACATCAAATATCTCGTAGCCTCTAGCAATCATAGCTAGCCATATCATTCCAGTCTCACTCCTCCTAATACCTGGTATATGCTCTCCCCTAGCGGGCTGCGCTAATATTATCTTAAACTCATCTCCATATCTATTCTTAAAGTAGAAGTTTAATGCACTCATATGCCCTGACGTTCCTATAGATCCAGCTATACCTACTAGTTTTAGGTTAGCTTTAAGTGCTTGGTAGTCTATCTCTTTTGCTAACGTCTTGAGGTGTGCTTCAAAGTTTAAGTCGTTAGTAAACTGGTCTACATGTATAAAGCCTAGTTCTACTGCTTCACTCTTAACTCTAGAGATTATGTCCACTGTGAGCTCAGCATCAGTATGTATAACATCGGCTCCCATAAGGCTGGGGACTACTAGGCCGAATTCTTCAGCTCTCCTCGGCAAGTATACCCTAGTCTTTATATTGAATTGTAGAGCTACAGCTGTGAGTGCTATTCCAAAGTTTGCTGAGGAGGCATCACCTATAATACCCTCACGTCTAGAGGATGCAATAGATGATACTATATTAACAGCTGGTCTATCCTTAATACTAAGACTAAATGGGTTATACCATTCAAGCTTAGCCCATACATTAACCTTACCGTCAGAGTAGCTTCTAAGCTTAACTAGAGGTGTGGGGAGCCCTCTTAAGGCGAAATCTAAGCTACTACTATAGACTCTATGAGTATCACCAGTGATATTATCATAGAAGCCTATATCATCGAGAGTAGCATAGCATTCACCAAATCCAACTGGAGCCTTACTAGCTCCAATCCTCCTCAAAGCCCAGTATATCTCTAGGCCTCTCTTAATAACGTAGCTCTCATCAACCTCTATACATACTCTTACACTCCTATCTCTTATTATACTACCTATAACGTCTAATACGTCCCATATAGAGAGCTCTCTATCATATCTTAGCTTATCTATAGGTATGAGCTTCAAGAATCCTGCACCCTAATATCTCTTACTTTACTCTTAAGCATATTATAGAGTGGGCAGTTGGCTAATGCTTTCTCAATATCACTTCTACTCAACCCTTTACCCCTAGCCTCTATAGTTAGATACTCTGAGTCCTCAATTCTACCGTCTAGTATTGCGTCAAGATCTGTATAGTGGCTTACAAGCACCTCAATATTACCATTTAATTTTAGAGACTCAACTATACTCTTAGTAAAGCATGCTGCAATTACGGATAAGACACTATCGATACTAATATCCTTAATATTTACCCTAGCATACCCTAAATCTACTTCTCCATTCGAGTACCTAGCCTTACCGAACCCTGTCCTTATAATAGCTCTAATACCACTACTCATAGATGATCACCCTCTAAGCATAGATAGCTGTATATCAACTCTTGGAATATCGAAGCATACCTTATGTCTACTAGTCTTAGGTGGTAAGAGGTTACCTGTAAGTCCATGTTCTCTAACTAAATCCTTAGTCACGTAAACCCCCTCTCTCCAGGATGATACACTTATACAACTACTATCATAATCTACTAAGAGTGCAGGAACAAGCTTATAGCCTAGTCTCCTCAAAGCCTCAACTCTATGATGACCATCTAGTATAATTAACGTGTCTTTATCAACAAGAATAGGGTAATGGATAGCACCATCCCTAACAATCCACTCTATAATCTCTATAAGCCTCTCAGGAATTATATCCTCGTGACTCCTAAGACTAGATAATGGTAAAAGCCTAACATCATAAGCAAATAGACTTCACCATAGACACCAACCATTAACTATATTAAAGGGAGACCTATAAGCGTAAACCACCTTAGGTAATTGCATAATTCCTAAAATCTATACCTAATAACTACAACTCTAAGCTTAAAAACTCATTATAGTGGCAGGAGATTTTAGCTCGCATAATTATACTAATGTCCTCATCAAGTACCTCTACCAATTTCCACTCTAGGTAAATCTTATTAAGCATGATTATAAATAATATAATTTGAGTGACGTGATAATTATGGATTACATAGTTAAGCCTAGCGTGCTAGATTCCCTATTAAGGATTGCATATAATCTCAGGAGAATTAGTTATAACAATCCAAGCTTGAAAGCAAAAAGTGTACTTAGACTCGAGGATACATTAAGGTTAAGGGAGCCTATAGAAGATTCTGGCCCATTCGCAGCTACACTATATGAGTCTACTAATAGACCACTTATACCTAAGAGGATACAGTATGGTAAGAGGAGCAACTATACTATTATAGGCTTAGACTCTAGTTCTCGTAGTCTTGAAGCTGGATTAGCAGATATAGTTATTGGTAGTGTATGCGCCTTTAACCATAGATTTAGCTACACTATTGAGTGGCCTAGCATCTCTGGAGTCTTTAATTTTAATGAATATCATCCAGTATTCTATATCTTACCGAATACTAGTGAGCCTTTAAGTATACAGGATCCACTATTATCTACTACTAATGTTGCAGGTAGGAGTTTTGATTTAAATTATAGTATTGGGGAAGCTGAGGGTGAAATGAGGGTTAGCCTTGAAAACTGGATGCTTAAAGTACTATCTAGTATAGGCTTAGATAATACTATCATCTTTATTGACGGCCCCATATATAATATTACTAAAGCTTTAGTATCTAATAGCTCCCCAGATTATATTAGAGAGGTTTGGATTAAATTATTAGAGTCTAGAGTTGAAGCTATTAGAAGACTCGAAAATAAGGGATTACCTGTTATAGGTGTTGTTAAGAGAGTAGATAAGAGTACCATACTCTATAGGACTAGGGGCTTAGAGTATATTGTGAAGAGAGATGTTCCTGAGGGCGATGCTAGTATACTATTAAGAGTATACTTAGATATGATTAAAACCCCGGGTAGAGTATACGTTACACCTAAAATTAAAGTTAGCTCTACCCAAGTCGAGGACCTAAAACTACCTAGTAAAATAGTACAATATGTTCTAATACCTCCAGGCATGTACCAGCTAGAATCTTCATTTACTAGAGTCTATAGGCTGGAATATACTAACAGGACTCTCGAGATATTAGAGTCTAGAGGGCTAGATCCGGTAGTGGTGTTTATATCAGATAGTATCCTATCTGGAGCATTAGAGCCTATATCTATAAAGTTTAGTGATAAAAGGTCTAGTAGCATAGCTGAATCTTTAAAGAAGAAGCTAGCAATGAGTCTAGCTAGCTTTGGGGCTCCCCTAAGCTACTCAAGTCTTAAGGAGGCTGAGATTACTTGGAGGAGTTAGCTGAGGCTAGGCATGAAGATATAGTTAATAGTATTGCTAGGATGCTTGAAGAATCATATGATCACGCTAAACAGTATGGTGATATAATTGGTAGAGTTTCTAGATACTCTAAGGTTATTGTTAGCGAGTATGGAGAAGTAGAGTTTGATGTTGAACCTAGCATCTACTATTCCCAGGCACCTAAAGCTATACATAGGATTGGCGAGTATATAGTTATAGTTGACCCTAAGACTAAGAGGTTAGTATTGCTAAGAGTTACTGCAATAGAGAGAGCTGATACACTAGCAATACTAAGTGTTGAGCCTCCAGTATCAGGATTCACTAATAGTATAGAGCCTTCAGGCCTACTAACAATTACCAAGATTAAGGCTAAAGCTCTACTAGAAGTTGATCCTGAGAGTGGAGAGGAGCCTGTACCAGCAACTATAAGCATAGAGCCTCAAAGCCCAGTCATTGACCCTAAGCCTGAAGTACTAGCTAGACTACTAGCTCTAAAAGATGAGCCAGGACCAATACTAGGATCTCTAGCTACACCATCTGGAATAGTTAAAGGCGGGAAGATTAGAGTTAAACTACCATATAGAGTCCTACTACAACACACACTAATAGTAGGCACTACTGGTAGCGGTAAGACTACACTACTAAAGAATATTATAGCCTCAATATATAGTTACTGGAGGGCGGAAACACCTATAGTAGTAGTTGTTGATATGAACCAAGACTTTATACAACTACCTCTAAAACCAGAAACCCAGCCATTAGACCCGATAGCATTAAATGCCTATATGAACGTTAAGCCTCCAACAGGACTCGTAATAGTTACGCCAATCCCAGCTAGAATAGTAGAGAGTATTACTGATAAATACAATGTAACTAGCCCCCTAGACATAGCTAGCCACGCCATGAAAATATACTGTGAAGACTCTATACAGCCATTAACACAAGTAAATATAAGAGGACTACCTACATGTAAGGTTAGAGACCATAGAAGCATAGTATGCGAAGGTAAGGCACCCTGGGGTAGTATAGTATTCATTCCATACTTTATCAACACGTTACGTCTCGATAGCGATAAGCTAGCTTCACTAATGCCCGGTTTAACCGAGGCTGCGAGAGACTTACTAAACAGTATTAGGAAAGGGTTTATAAAGGAGAGTGATGCTAACATTTATCCACCTATACACGCTATAATTGCTTCCCTAAAAGCCTACAGTGAAGGAATTGAAAGTAGATATCTAGAAAAGATTATAAAGAGCTCTAAAGATATAGTAGCCTCTAAGATTATAGCTAAAGGTTTTAACTATGAATCTATCATAGTCTCAGAAATCGAGAATCTAGGTCACACATTATTAGAGGCTATTAAATGGTGCTTAGAGATTATTGAGTACAAGTCACCACATGGAGAAACAGTTAAAGCCCTATATAGGAGGTTACTATCCCTCTTAGACTCTGAGATCGTGGATGTAGCTATTACTGATAAGACTGGTAGGATAAATATCCTAGAGGAGCCTAAATGGGAGAGTATTATTACTGAAGCTGAGAATATACAGGCCCCCATTGTTCTAGACTTAAAGTGGCCTATAGATAAGGGCCTCGGGGGCCTAGAAGAGCCTAGGATGGCTGCTTATAGGATGCTCCAGTCACTAATAGAGTGGAAGCATAGCCTATGGGCTAAGAGGAGTATTGGTAGGAGTATCCTAGTAGTAATTGATGAAGCACACCAGTTCTTCCCACAGGAGAGAGGAGCTAGAGAAGAACAAGAGGCTAGTAGGCAGATTGCGACAATGATAAGTAGGCTAGCTAGAATAGGTAGAGCTAGAGGTGTAGGGTTAATATTTAGTACCCATAGCCCGAGGGATGTACACGATATAATACTACAATTAGCGAATACAAAGATTATACTGAGGACAGAGTCACACCACCTAGAGAGAATTAATGTACCAGGCGAGGTAAGAGAAGTAGCTCCAAGATTACCAGATAGGCTCGCTGCAGTAGTAAGCCACGTATTCAGAGGAGGCTATATATATACTCAGACGACAACACCACTAACAGCACACTACGATATATCATATCAACTCTTCAAAATAACCTAGCCTCTAATTATTTAAATAATACGTTATATATACTAAATATATATAAGTTTATGTATGATTAATAAATTTCCTAGGGTTAGAATTGGATCTATTACTTGGAGGCACCTACGGTATGATACTATTACTTGTATCGCTAGTTATAGGCTTGGTTGCCTCAATTATTAGTTATCTTGAATTTAAGCATAATATAGGTTCTCCTCTATGTAGACCTGGTTCTAAAGTCGACTGCATTAGGGTTCATAGCCTACCTCAAGCTTGGATTTTAGGTTTTCATCTAGCACAGATATCTCCAGTATACTTTACGCTACTCCTAGTCCTAGCTTTAGCATCTATAGTTCTAGGTAGTACTCTAGCCTTAAAGACTCTAGCCTTCATAACTCTAGAGTGTTCACTACTAATACCATACATGATATACTTGATGATAGTATATGCTAGGGCAGTATGCTTATACTGCTTAACGATGCATGCCTCTATCTTAATAACATCAATTCTGACATATAGAGCTATCTTAGTATAGACTTTCAGTTCTCTTTCTATTCCCTCTAGGGAGGTACTTTAGGCTCCTTCTTATTATTTCTTTCCCCCTTTAGGGGGTATAATAGTATCTATAGCTATGTTCAGGGTTTAAATATTTAACTATATGATTATAGGCTTAGGAGTCTAAGTGTATAGCTACATAGCCGTGTATCTCTATGGTTTACCTTTAACCCCTAGTATTGATGATCTAGCTACAGGGTTACTATAATCTATGTTTCCCTATGTATGAGGCTAGCTGTTCTCTAGTTATCTTATGTCTCCATGCTGGCTTAGCTATTGGCATTACGTATAGTGTGTGTTCATTTACTGGGGCTCCTATTACCTCTCTCACCCAGTTATCGTGGAATGCTCCAATTGCTACTGTTGCTAGTTGTAGTGCTGTAGCTTGGAGGTATATATTTTGTCCTGCGTGGCCAACCTCTATCCACACATACCTTACACCTCTATCGCCGTATCTCCTAGTTGTTCTCTCATATATTGCTGTAATTACTATTACCGCCTTAGCTCTTAGTATCCACTCTTGCTCTAAGCATGCTTTGTATAACTCTCTTGATAAGTCTCCTCTCTTAACTAGCTTGAGTCTATGAGCTTCCGGGATGTAAATATATGAGCCTTCAGTTAGGTATGATAGGTTACCTAATACTACACTTCTAGGATAAACTACTACATATACGTTCAGAGGGTATGTGGCTCCAGCACTAGGAGTAGTCTTAAAGCCATACCTAAACTCAGTTACACCATAACTAGCCCATAGTATCTGGGAGAGTTCAACAATAGTTAAAGGATCTGGTAGGTATTCCCTAATACTCCTCCTAGAAGCTAAAGCCTCCTCAACACTCACTAAGCCAGTAAGAGATGGTAGAGGTAAATCTACGATATCGTCACCAATAGCGTAACCACCATAGGTATCAGGGAACCTAAAAGCTAAGAGTCTACGGGCATAGCCTAGGATAGCAGGTGGGATTAACATAGATGATAGTATAGATAAGATTAAGCTTATAACAAAGAATCTCCTACTAACCATAATAACCCCATAATGTAATATAGATTCTTGAAGCTATAAGGGTTAACTAGGTGAGTGGATATGACGTTACTCACCTTATCTACAGTCGTCTCAGGGATACTATTAGCTCCACTAGCACTAATCTCAGTCCTAACCGGTTACTGTATGAAGACTCCGGGGCTGATTAGGATTTTAACGTTAGGTATGTTGTCAGACTATAATCTATGCTCATTAATACACGTAGATATTACACCAGATACTCTAGCTTTAATCGGCTCAATCCACGTTGTTTTAGCTATTGAGAGTATCTATAGGAAGTATTATGGTATTAACTGGATGCTAAATTACCTACTAAAACTTTATAGGTTAATAGCTTATATTCTATGCTCTCTAGTAATAATACTAGCTATATTGCATCTAATAGTAATTTAAGGATTCTAGTAACTATTTCTCCCATAAGTAGTGTTTTTGGGGGTTTGTGAGGCCTAATGCTGTTTCTAACTCTACTGTTTTAGTCTCCGATCTTAATATTGTGTATAGTTTTTTAAGCATTGTAGTTTCAAGTCTTATATATCTATCTATATAGTCTATTGGTGCTGGTACTGAGTTTTGAGTTGAGTTTTCTATAGCATACTCTACAACATCATCTACCATATTTTTAGGGTAGATGTCTAGTCTTGTAGTTTGCTGGAATATCTGGCTTCCTCTCTGTTTGTAGTATACTATTGCTGTATTATTCATGTAATTACATAGCTTCTCCATATATGTACCTGTAGGTGGGTTATCGCAAATCCTTACAATATCTATTATACTCGAGACTCTACGATTTAATCCTTTTATTAGTTCAAGGTATTCTATTAAAGCTTTATAGAAGCTATCCATAACGATATATTCTCCAGGTTTAAGTATTAGACTTGATAGTAGCTTATCATTAATATTTAAAAGCTTACTATCTAAACTCCAAGTGTTAAATATACGTGGTAATAGGAATCTACTTGATACTCTCTTAACAACACCAACAACTGGAATATTTAATTTTGAAGATTTACCTAAGAGCTCCACTAGAGCCCTAGATACCAGGGATGCTAGCCTACCTCCCCTTAACCTAGACCTATCAGCTAATAGGTCTATTGATTTAGCTGGATCATAGAAGTCTCTAATAGTAAAGAAGAATAAGCTACCATCAATCATAACCATATCAATACTCTCATCGAGCTTACCATATGCTGTTATAAGCTCTAAAAGCTTAGAGTCAAGCTCAACTTCTAACTGAAACCTACCTGATAACTCTCCAGCATTCTCTCTATGTATAACATATGTGACACCACAATCTCCAAGGTATGGCGGTGCTGCAATTACATATCCTGAAATTATAACTGCTATAGTTCCAGCTACTAATTCTAGAGATGGTACCGTCCATGTACTATCAACAGCTAATATACTAGAGTATTTCCTAGAATATATACCATTGGATCTCTTTATATATAGTTTACCTCTAATACTATCAATATTAGCTTTAATAACTTCAACTCTAGACTCTATATCAGCTAATATCTTCTTAGATACCTCTATAAAAGCTTGTAATAAGTCTGGGTTCTCAATACTTTCTTCATCTATATTATAATACATCTCTAACTCTCACCAATATAGGTTTTCTAAGAGGATTACCTAGACCAGTAAAGAAGAATTCTCTAGGAGCTAGCATTGGTAGAGTATACTCCATAAACTGCACTCCTTCAAGCCACTTCTTAAGCTCCTCATAATCTGAAGATGACTGCATTCTAGAGAAGAATACTGTATTAATATTACCTCTAATATTAGGATCTAAATCTATTATCCTCTGCGAGGCAATTATAACTCCAAAACCCCACTTCCTACCCTCACGTACAACTCTAGAAATCATAGACTCAGACTCTCCACAACCATGACATGCATAGTTATGAGCTTCATCGATAACAGCTATAGTATCAACTCTACTCCTAACCTCAACAATCCAATCCCATATATTCTTAAGAATCTGATAGATAATAAATCTCTTAGCAGTATACTCAACTTCTCTCGAGAGATCAACTATAACAAGCCTACTCTTACCTGTAAGCACATTTCTAATAATATCACTTACAACGGTATTCCTAATATTTAAATAGTTCTCAAAGAACTTTCTCCCAACTCTTAGGGATATTAAGAGCTCAAGCTTCCTTATTGTAGTATCTCTGGCATTTAATTCTTTCATAGCGTTATATAGTGTATCTATAAATTTCTTAAAACTCCACTTAAACTTACCACTTTTACAATATTCTCTATACTTCTCTACAATATTCTCTATATCTATATCAGTCTTAATCTTTACTTGAGGCTTCTGGTTTGCCTCAATACCTTCACTTAGATATTTTATAATAGTGTAGTATACATACTCCTCCTCATACTGCTTTAATCCTGAGTGGCTTGATATTGTTTCAGCTATAACATCTGGATCTAATACTATCTTAGAAGCATCTACTAGTTCAACATTAATATTACTCCATCTACTTATATCGCTATAATCTAGTCCTGTATGGTCAAAGATTATAATCTTATAATTCGTCTTTGTTAGAACCTCCTCAACAATAGCTTTAACAAGTCTAGACTTACCAGTACCTGTAGCCCCAAGAACTGCTATATGATAACTTAAAGATCTAGGATCCATAGCGATGCTAACATTAGAGAATTTGTGAGAACCGATATTTAAACCATCATGTACTCTTAAAATAGTAAGATTAGAACCATCAACTATAGCGTAAACCATACTACCAGGCCTAGGGATAGAGAAGCTAATCTCAACACCATTAACGGTAACCTCACCAATAATCTCGACATAACTATGCATTAAAGGGGCAGAGTATACATGACTAGAATCTGGGCTAAAATTAGTAGGAAGACTAGAAGCGTCAAGAGCATAATCCTTCTTAATAGAGCTCTTAACAATACCAAGATATAACCTATTCTCTTCGAAATCTCTAATAAAAACTAACATCTCATCCCTAACAAAATCTAAAGCATCCCTTGAAACCCTAATAGGAACAATAGAAGCTCTAGAACCAGATGTAACAATACCAATGAGTCTACCATAATTAGAAGAATCACCAATAGACACTAAGACGGCACCAAAATATGCTAATTTTAGTACTTAATATAAGCAAATCTCAATATAAGGTAAGAAGAGACTCGTGAATGAAAATAATAGTAAGGGAAAGTAAGTAATCAATTAAATCTTAAATCTAAATATTTAAGAATTTTAATGTGCACGTGCCACTTCTAATAGAAAGCACAAATTTTTCTCAAACAACATATTAGTATGAGAAATTTTATATATGCCCGATTCATAATTGACCGAATCCTCCATCTGCTATAATTGTTGTCCCTGTTATGTAACTTGCCTTATTTGATGCTAGGAATACTATGATGTTTGCAGCCTCTTCTGGTGTTCCCAGTCTTCCTAAAGCTATTCTTGACAGGTATCTCTCCCTCCATTTAGGTTCTTTAAGCCATGCCGTCATCTCAGTCTCTATAAATCCAAACGCTACACCAACAACTCTAATATTATATTTTGAGAGCTCCATCGCTAAACTCCTAGTCAACCCTATTAATGCTGCTTTTGAGGCTACATAATTTGAGTTTCCAATGAGACCGTAGATTCCAGCTATTGATGAAACATTAACTATGATACCTCTCCTCCTCTCAATCATATGAGGTAATACTGCTCTGATACAATTCATTGCTCCTGTCAAGTTAACATCTAAGACCTTACGCCACACATCATCATCCATTTTCCAGCTCATAGCTGGGATAGCAATTCCAGCATTATTAACAAGGATATCTACAGAGCCGAAGGTTTTGAGAGATTCATTAACTATCTTCACGCAGTCCTCAAAAATGCTAACATCAGCTTGAACACCTATAGCATTACCACCTATAGCCTTAATCTCTTCAACAACTTTCAACATCTCATCTACACTCTTAGAAGCATTAACAACAACATTAGCTCCAAGCCTTGCAAACTCTAAAGCAGTAGCTCTACCAATACCCCTACTAGATCCAGTAACAATTACAGTACTACCATCAAACGATATCCAAGGATCCTTACACGACTTCAAAGCTAATTACCTCTTACTTACCCTCACACTACCCTTAATCTTGGAATATTACGGAAAAGTTTAAGGAAATTATGGTATAGAAGGGTGAATATACATATATGGATAAAATCGTATTAAATGATTATGAATGGTTTATGATCTAATTCTATATACTGATTATTTTAGACTCATTTATACTTAGTTTCTTAATTCTTTCTTGTGTTGGTACTCCTTTTTCATCCCATCCCCTCATTTTATAATATGTGTTTAGAGCTCCTTCTACCTCTTCTATTGTTAGTTTATACTCTTTCCCTTCAAATTCTACAGGTTCGTAGAATTTCTTTGGTAGCTGGTCTTTACTCTTATCTACGCCCATCTTACTGTTTATGAATCTTGTTAAAGTTACTATTCTTTCAGCAGTTTCTACTAGTTGCTCTGGCGTGTAATTCCATCCTGTTATTATATTTAGGACCTCTGTCATATTCTGGAAGTTGTATATGTATCTACCAAATTTACATAGTAGAAGGGAGTCCATTAGTGCTCCTAAGTTTTCATATTCTACTATAGTTTTAACCTTCTCTTCAGCAAGACTAAGCCTTCCTCCAGCTCTTCCAGCTATGTCTATTGCGTAAGCCATTGTACCCAGGTGATCTGCACCTCTCCCGGCTATAGAGTAGCCTAGAGCCATACCTCTTAATGTTCTAGGATCGTAGGCTGCAGGCTCTAGTCCTTTAACGTGTACTGCTAAATCCTCAGCTCCTAATATTTTAGACGCTAATGCTACACCTTCAGCTAATATCTCTCCAAGCTTTCCTCTCCTATAAGCTATATTTACTATAAGCTCTCTAACCTTCTCGGGCTCACCCCAGCTAATCTTATAGTCTATTAAGCCTCTCCTTGAGAGGTCTATAGCGAATCCTATAACGTTACCAAGAGATATAGAGTCCATTCCAAGTCTATCAGCTAAATCATTAAATACTATAATCCAGTCGGGGTCTACAATCCCAATATTACCTCCTAGAGCAAATATAGTTTCATACTCAATATCAACTCTAACATTAAATTTTCTACTCTCAACAAGCCTATGACATGCAACACTACAATATAAACATGCACCAGCTTTAATAAAATAGCTTTTCTTCATACTAGACCACTCAATATTCTCCCACCCATCAACCCTAACCTTACTCCAGTAGTAACTTGGGAAGAAGCCAATACGATTAGCTATCTCAACAAGCCTAGGAGTACCTCCCTCACGTAGAGCTTTAGTTGTTGGATCTGGTAGAAGCTTCTTAGTTAAATCTTTAAGGTACTCATCAAACTTATCAGGATAAGCTATATTAACAATTTTATCTACTGCTTTAAAAACAATAGCTTTAAGCCTCTTACTACCCATAACCGCTCCACCACCAGTTCTACCGAACTGCCTCCACCTATCATGATTTATAGATGCAAATCTAACTAGATTCTCTCCAGCAGGACCAATAGCTAATATAGCAGTATCTCTACCATGATCTCTCTGTAGAATCTCCTCAGTCTCAATAGCATCAAGACCCCATAGGTGAGATGCACTCCTAAACTCTACACTCCCACCCTCAACTATGAGGTATAATGGATCGCTACTAGAACCCTTAACCACTAAAGCATCAATACCAGAGAACTTCATGTAAGCTGCTAGGCTACCTCCAAGATTACTACCACCAAGGATACTGGTAAGTGGAGATCTAAAAGCAGACCATGCGCGTGAAGCCATAGGAATCCTAGTACCACCTAGTGGTCCAGAAGCGAATACTAGGAGATTACCTGGAGTGTAAGGCTCATAGTCCCATATACCATAATTGTAGAGTATATAATTAGATAAGCCTTTACCACCAATATAAAGCTTAGCTATATGCTCATTGAGATCTATAGTCTTAAAACTCCTACTAGATAAATCAACTATAGTAATCCTACCAGTATAACCGTATAGCATTAAAAGCACACCCTATACACATTATAATCTTTTAATTTTTAAAAATTATAAAATCTACTATAGAGCTATTCTCTAATAATATTAGTGGTTAAGACATGCTCTAAAGGCTCCCTACCAGTTTCAGTATATGCTAGGACATATGATAGTAGATCTTTAAACTCTCTACGTGTAATCCTCGATGTATGATGCGGTATTGTTAGTGGTGTTGGATACCCCTCACTCGATAATAGTGTTAAATCAGCTATAATCTCCTCTACCTCCTCTCTAGAGGCTTTACCCGGAATTGTTACCTGGTAAATCCTCCCCCTTGGGTGTAGTCTAGCATATGTAAGTGTGTAGTATCGGCTAATCTTAGCGCCAGCTTTCCCCGCTTCTTCTATAGTTGTCTCTTTGAGTTTAAAGTATGGATTCTCATACCATATATATCCTGTATCTTGCTGTGAGATTTTATCAACGACTATGAAGTCTGGGACTCGTATAGCCTTACTGTCTAGAAGAGCTTTAACCCTATCCTCACCTGTAAGGTATGATTTACTTACACTCTTAGAAATAAATACTACCTTATACTTCTCTATTAAATCTCCTACTAGCTTAACCCTATCAACCCATAGACTATAAGATGATCTGGCTAGCTCCTCATATAGCCTCTTACTTACAAGTAGTGCTTCCACAAAGCTAGGGTATGAGCCATCGAATAGTATATATTCTATATTATCTACCCTACTAGAGGCGTTATAGGCTAACCTAGCTTCCAGAGTCTTAGCAGAGCTTGATATAATGGTGTCTTTTAACGTCTTAACCCCCCAACGCATACCTAGAGTAATATAGCTAGCTATAGCATCACTATAGTAGCCTAATGCTTCACCTACAGAATCATAGACTACTGAGACTCCCTGGATAGCATAGACTAGGAAGCCTCTAAGAACCTCATACTGCCTACTACTATCACATCCAACAACTCTAACCCTCCCAGACCCTCTAACATTAAACCACTCAATACCAGAGATACTCATATGGGAGTATAGGGTGAGCTCATCTCTAAAACTAGAACCCATATCGGTGAAAGCTTTAATTAAGCTACTTGTAGTAGGCATAGGATAAGCCCTAGAACATAGCTATATTGGATAGCGATAATATGCGTTAACTTAGATTAGTTAACAGTGGTCTTAATATCACATTTTAATAATAGGTAGACCTTTTAGGGTGTGCTCCTCTAGCTTCATATGATATAGTGTATATTTAAGATGTCTATTAATGTAGTATTAGACGAATCATTAATAAGTGCATAAATCCCAGTAGGCACCCTATAATATCATAGGGTTTAGAAATGGTTAAGGATAAGCTATTATTAAATGATATTATGGAGATATTAGGGGACGACCTAGGCAATGTAGACATTAGTGATGAGGAGTGGCTAGAATTAGAGTTGAGAATAACCCCATCACAACACATCTCAGAGTTAAAAGAAGTACTCCAAATGATATTAGGCCGTGCAGAGAATGAAAGCTATAGAGGAAACATAGATGAAGCTATTAGAATACTAGATTCAGCAAAACAAGTTATAGACGAGGTAATAATAATATTAAAAGCACACAGAGAGAGGAATAATACAAGACACACCGTCCAGTAATCATTTAATCACTTAGCCTACTATAAACTTAACTATAGTTTTCTCCTATAACCTACTCAACCAAAATACTCGATTTATAGAAATATTATGATGAGTAGCTTCCTAAAGAAAGTGAAAGGCGAGGCTCAGTTATCCTATACTTGAAAAGTAGGGGTATGACTACAAGCTTTCCTCTGTAGTCGGAGAATGTAATATAGTAATATAATGTAGCTATAAAACACAAAGCAGCTGCATTTGGCGAGTGTTTTAGTAGATGGTGTGACATCTGGTAGTATTGAGCGTCCTCCTTATGGGTAAAGTTATATTCTTTCTAGTTTTATGTCTCCTTCTTTTCCCCATCCTATTATAAGGTCTGCCCATGCTTTTGCTTCTTCTATTGTTTTGAAGTTGCTTTTTGATGGTATTTTTTCGTCGAATCCTCTTGTGTCGAATCCTTTTTCTCTTAGTATAGTCATTAGTCTCCATATTGTGTTTAGATCTTCTGATATGAAGTACTCTGTGTTTGGCTTGTATCCTAGGCCGTGGAATAGTATTTTCTTTGCTCCTCTATCTCTAGCTATTTTGGCTATTTTTTGTGCTAGGTGTTCTAGGTATGATTCGTTTACTATTATAGCTGTTTTTATTACTTCTGTTAATGGGTTTTCTTTCTGGAGTCTACGCATCCACATGTATAGCATTACTGTATCTTTTAGTAAGCACGGTCCCCCAGCGTAACCTGGTCTGTATGGTTGGTAGCCGAATGGCTTTGTTGATGCTGCTTCTAGTGCTTCGTAGAAGTCTATGCTTGTATAGTCTACTATGCTCTTAAGTGATGATATGTAGGCTATATTTACGAATCTATGACTATTCTCTATTAGTTTTGAGAGCTCAGCCTCCATAAGCCCGGTAATCTTGGCTACCTTAATTCCTAGCATTTCAGAGTATAGTTTGAGGCCTTCCCTAGTACTATCATCATTATAGCCTCCTAGAACTCTAGGTATATTAAATACATTCCACCTAGGATCCCCCGGGCTAATCCTCTCTGGAGAGTGTACAAGTAGTATACTATCCCCGAGTTTAAGTTTAGAGTTGTTCTCGAGAGGTTCACCTAACCTCTCAACTGTCCCATTAGGATATATTGTAACCTCCGATGCTAATAGGATCTTACCCTTAATAATATCTGCTAGAGACTTAGCTACAGAGCTTAGTGGGGTAAAGTCTATAGCGTCATCTAGACTCTTATCCTCACTTAATATAATCTCGATTAGCCTCCTACCATAAGCTTTTAAAGGGGTATTAACGGCAATAATGAACTTATCGTAGCTTGAAGCTTCAGAGTACTCTGTTGAAGCCTTAATCCTACTCTTAATGGTAGCCCAGTTAGATACAACATATGGATCTGTGACGTGGAGCCTACTACTAGTATTTATTGCCTCAACAACCCTACTATCAATATCGATTACTAGAGTATCAAATCCCATTAAGGCAGCGTGAACAGCCATATTTAAGCCTACATATCCTCCACCAATAATAGCTAATCTCTTACTATCACTCAAAACTTACACCACATAACTTAACGTTCTACTTAGCCCCTTAAATAGATGATTATAGAGCCTCGATTAGAGACCTATAGATGCTATTAATATAACTTAAACTGTTGAATCTAGGTTTTACTGGCTAGTATAGCCTCTTACCTTAATCTTAGTATTATAGCCATTGATGCTAGAGAGGCAACTAATACAAGTATTAGTGATAGAGTAGATTCTAGTGTTAAGTATGCTAGCGTAATATTCCCTAGAGTCCACCCTAGCCCCATTGATAGGAATAGTATAGAGTATGCTAGACTCCTAGCCCTCTCATCTACTAGCTCTGCTACAATAGCTTTTGGTAATACTTCTAGAGCTCCCATAGCTATACCCCATAGTAGTATAAAGACTAGTATATTACCATGTGATAATGCTATTGTTGATAACAATGTAGCTATAGGTATAACTAATAGTATTCTAGGACCTAGAGAGTCATATGCCACCCCTAAAGGTATAGATACTAAGCCATCTATAGCCATTGCTAGAGCGTATAGTAAAGCTACATTCTTCCATCCTAAGCTAAATGCTATGTATGAGGCTTGACCCCAGTGTATGAATGAGAACATTGCAAGCCCTACAGCTAGACAAGCTAGGTAGAATCCTCTAGGGAGGATCCTAGCACCTCCCCCCTCTATCCTAGATGCTGATCTAATCTTAGGGTACATTGCTGAAGCTGTAAATAACGCTACTATCGATAGCATCGCGGGTATACCTAGAATTAAGAGAGCCATACTATAGGAGCCCCCAGTACTAGTGATAGTGTAAGCTACAATAAGGGGTCCTACTAATGCACCTATCTGATCTAAGAACTCGTGAATAGCGAAACCCTTACCCCTACCTACACCTGTAGATACCTCAGCTATTATGGTATCTCTTATAGGCACCCTGAACCCTTTACCAATCCTCTCAACCATGTATAGAGCAAATGCTACCTCCCAGCTACCAGCAAAAGCTAGTAACGGGACAGCTACTAGGTTTATAATATAGCCTAGTATGAGTAGAGACCAGTACGCTAAGCTAGATGCTAGTCTAAAAGCTACAATTCCACCTATAAATCTAAAAGCATAGGATAACAGCTCACCTACACTAACTCCGCCGGCTATAATTAGAGATGCTCCTAGCAGTTCGAGGTATGGGCCAGAGATACTCCTAGCACCCTCATATGTTATATCAGCTAGGAGAGATACAATACTTAATATAATGAAGACTATTAGAGCTCTCTCAATAGCCAACATTCATCACTTTATAATTTAATCATTAATTCTCTTATAGGCGTAATATCTGGGATTTTAACTCCAGCTCTCTTATGATGACTCCTCTCATATAGCTCTATAACTCTACTAATAACATGCTCTGGTATGCCTGTCACCCCATGTATTTCAGATTTATCAACACCTAGGTCTATATAAGAGTATAGTATTAAGTCTACATCCTCATAACTTACCCCTAGCTCAGCCTCAGCCATATGACCTGGCCATAGTCTTGGAGAACTAGGTTTAAACGCTATCCTTTCGGGAACTCCTAGATGTAACGCGAATCTCCTAACTTGACTCTTATATAGAGCTATTAATGGGGCTATATCAACAGCTCCATCCCCATACTTTGTAAAGTATCCTATCAAATACTCACTCCTATCTCCAGTTCCTAGTACCATGTAGTCTAGCTTATTAGCGTAGTAGTATAGTATACTCATCCTAATCCTAGCCCTAAGATTACCTAGGGGAACCCTATCTAGATCATCAGATTCATATAATGGTAAAGTGCCCTTATAAACATCAACTATGGGGGCTATATCAATAACATTATACCTTGAACCATAAATTCCCACTAGACTAAGAGCATCATCAACATCAACCTTAGGTGTTACATTCGAGTCAGGCATAATTAATGCCATAACCCTATCTCTCCCAAAACTCCTAACAGCTAGTGCATAGGCTGTAGATGAGTCTACACCACCACTTAAGCCTAGAACAAATCCCCTCCTCTCAGATTCTTCTAGCTCATGGACTAAGAAATCTCTAAGATATCTCTCTACTCTACTATAATCTATATCTACTATAGCATTAAGAGATACTAAGCCTCTATAAGCCAATACTCAACCCCTAAATGTCTTTAGTATTTTAAGGTTTTATGTCGAAGGCATATATTATTTAGAGGTTTAGGTATTGGTAGAACTCGTATGGGTGTGGTCTCATATTAACTTCTTCTACTTCTCTCCTCTTAATCTCAATATATGTCTCGATTAGGTCATCTGTAAATACTGGTTTTAAGTATTCATTATCTGATTCAAGCTCATCTAAAGCCTCACTTAGGCTTGATGGTAGAGTCTTTATATTCATTTTCCTAAGATCTTCTCTCGTTAACTTATAGACGTTTATATTTACTGGCTCTCCCGGGTCAATCCTTTTCCTCAACCCGTCAATACCTGCTAGTATTGTTGCTGAGATTGCTAGGTATGGGTTTGCTGTTGGGTCTGGGGCTCTAAACTCTACCCTCACCTTATTCTCATTTGTTGCTACGGGTACTCTAATAATGGTGCTCCTATTGTGGAAACCCCATGTACAGTAGACTGGAGCCTCATATCCTGGGACTAGCCTCCTATAACTATTAGTAGTTGGAGCTACAATAGCCGCTAGGCTCCTAGAATGCTCTAATATGCCTCCGATGAAGTATCTAGCTAGATTACTAAGACTACTATTATCCTGGAATAAGTTCCTCTTACCCTCTAAATCCCATAGGCTTAAGTGTATATGTAGACCACTACCATTATCCCCATATACTGGCTTTGGTAGGAATACAGCGATTAAGCCTAGGCTCTTAGCTATATTTCTCGCAACCCACTTAGCAGTTACTACCTCATCACCAGCATACACAGGGTCTCCAGCTCTTAGTGAAGATTCTACCTGTGAAACTGCGACCTCGTGGTGCGTATACTCGCTAGAGAATCCTAGAATCTCTAGTGCCTTCGCATACTCTAACCTAAAAGTGGATAGAGAGTCTATAGGATCAACGCTATGATAAGCTCTTTTAGTTAGAGTGAAATATGCTCTCTTAGACCCTGGACTCTCATGAGATTTAATAGTGTAGCCTAAGCCTCTACTAGGATTAAATACATCTACACTTACAGATTCGAATAAGAAGAATTCAAGCTCTACGCCAATTTTAGGCTTAAATCCAAGCTCAGTCAGGTAGTCCATAGTTTTCTCAGCTACAAACCTAGGATCTCTACTATGCCTAACCCTACTAGGCTTATATATCCTAGTTAAGACTCTAGCCATATCCCTAGCCCAGGGTATTGGCTTTAGAGTCTCTCTAACAGGATTTAATAATAAATCGCTCTCCTCAATCTCAGCTAATCCAAAAACACTACTACCATCAAAGGCTACTGGGAACTCATTCTCCTCAATACTCTCGTAGGAGACCTCAACTCCTCTAAGGAATCCAGCTAAGTCGGTATATTGGACTTGAACCCGTTTAAAGGGCCCGCTCATCTCTCTCTCACGGGCATGATAAATACTATAAACTAGAGCTTAAAAGCTTACTCTATGATAGCTATTAGCCTAGACTAATTTAAATCCCCGGTATCTTTTAAATGCTATGATGTTTGACTATTTAGAATTGCTTCATATACCTTCATATATTCTCTCTCAAAGTCTTCTCTAAAAGCCCATTTACTAATGGCGAGATCTATCTCTTCTACTTCAAGTTTTAGTGTTACCACTCTAGGCTTCATGTCTAGTATTACCCTAGTCCTACCGTAGGGCGTGTAGACAGCGCTAGATCCCCCAGTAATCCTACCATCTGGGTATACTACTCCAGTAGAGTTTACACCTACTGTGTAGACAATATTCTCTACGGCTCTAGATCTTAGCGTTGAATGCCACATGTCCAGTCTATCAATAGTTATACTTGAGGGATTATATATTATGTTTGATCTGAGAACTACTAGGATCCTCGAAATCTCAGGGTAGAATATATCTACACATGCAGTACAGCCTATAACCCACTCATCTATAGTGATAGGTCTAATGAGCTTACCACTCTTAACAATACTCCTCTCACTCGTAGCCTTTGAGGGATAAATTTTCTCACATACTCTATAAACTATTCCATCAATAACAGCTAAACCTATACTCCGGGTTAAGCCGTCAGAGTCGATTACCGGGTTCAAGCCACCAAATATTGGGATTTGAATCTCATCATATAGAGATAGTATTATAGACTCATAATCTCTTATAGGTATGGGTTTCCTAGCTGTAGATAGCCAATTCTCTGGAAGGAATACTATGTCTCCTAACGTCTCTCTCTTTATAATTCTAGCTAGCTCGCTAGTATTAGATCCTCCAATATATCCTAGCTGAGCTAGCGTTATAGTTAGGTTCTTCAAGTTTAAGGTACTCCTCCAAAAGCTATATTAATCCTAAAGCTATTAAATGGAGCTTAAGACTTCTCACCCACTAAGCCTCTCCCATTCCATGCTAGTAGTAGTATCTCAGCCATAGTCCCAGCTGCTGCTGGAGCTAGTTGTACTGCGTAGAAGCTATAGAGTGTCCTATTACCTGCAATAAATACTGCCCAGTAAGCTAACATTATTCCAGCATAGAATAGAGGAGCTGATAATGTATAATCCCTCAATCCTCCAAATAAGCCTAGTACTAGAATATATAAGCTGAAAGCTAGTGCTATTACGTGTATAAGCGTGTTTACCTCAGCATATACAGGTACTGGGTTAAACGTGAATATGAAGGGTGCAACATTTAGTATCCAGCCTGAGGGGCTAGATGATGGAGGGCCGTCTGGAGGCCTACTTGTAGTATGCCACCTTATAGCGTTTAGGGTTTCATCTATAATCTTCTTAGCTCCAAAATATTCTATTAGGGGAGCGTGTAGAGCTAAGGCTACTAGGATAGCTATTAGGGTAGCTACTATGATATGATTAAGCCTACTCCTAATACTATCCAGGCGGTATAGGTTCATTAAGGCTCCAATTAGCGTCCCAACACCACTAATCTTCACAGCTAAGGCTAGTGATGCTACAGTAATAGATGATATGAACCTACTCCTAACAGCTAAGGCTATAGATATGCATGTAAAGAATGCTAGGTGAATATCTAGAATCGCAATACTAGATACTCTATAGAGTATAGGATCACTAGCTAGGGTTAATGCAGCAATAGCCCCAGCTAGAGGTGCTAATGTGCTCCCAAGAGTAGCATATGCTACATAGAGTATTATAGGCATAAGACTTGCTTCAATTACTCCTGGAAGCCTCCAGCATACTGGTCTATCTCCGCAGACGACCATATTAAAACCTATAATGTACTTACCTAGAGGTGGGTGCTCGAGATTATAATAGTCACTATTAGTTTTCCCACTGTAATTATAGTATTGAATACTTACCCCGAATATATTCTCTAAGATTCTCCTAGATGTATCAACGTAGTATATCTCATCACTTATATACGTGTCTCCATAAGCTAAGGTTAGGGAATAACTCTTAGAGAATATAGTGTAAGAAGCGTATAATGCGATGATCAAAGTAGCAGTATAGTAAAATGCTAATATAACCCTCCTAGACCGCACTATAAGCCCCCTCTAGACAATGAACTCTAAACCCTTAAACATTATAGTATTAGCTTGAGTGAAGTAAACTAAACACCTAGATACTAGCTTTATAAGTCTAACTCTCTCCAGCATATATGGGTGTGGTTTATATGAGTCTAGATAAGTGCGTGACTAAGAAAGATTTCATAAGGCATATAGCTAATAGAGTTATAGTTGAAAGCTCCGGGAAGATACCTGTTAATGTAATAGAAGAGTTGAAGAGTAAAATGGCTAAAGCAGAAGATAAATTTAAGTTTAGTATATATGGAGGAAATCCCCTAAAACTAGTAGATTTCTTCTCTAGTGAAGAGTGGGCTGATATTGTAGAATATGCTAGGAATATTAATGTAGAGTGGCTACTAGAAGCTATTCTAAAAAAATTAATAGAAGAATATAAGGATGGATGCCTAGAGGTAGCATCCAAGGCATCTGAAGCTATGAAGACACTAGGATTAAAGAAGACTGAGATTATTGAAGAGGTAAGTCTTGAATCAATAATTAAGAGACTTAAATTCTATGGGCTTAAGTTTGAGGTCAAGAGGGAGAATGGAGCAGAATATATTGAGATAGAAGAGCCACTAATTAAAATAAAACTAAAGGTATCAGAGGGTAAGATATCCTATACTATATGTAAGGAGGGTAAGGCCTCAACACTAGACGCTATACTAGCATTAACCCAGAGAATTAGAGAGATCTAATAAGTCCTAAAACTAGCTCGTATGAAGATCTCTCAGCTAAAATCTCGATAAGCTTATTAAATGTTATTTCTGCCTTCAACCAGCTAGCCCAGAAATATTTAGGTAATACTTCTAGGATATTCTCAGCAATTTTAGGATCTAGTAGTCTAATAAATTTAAGCATTAGTATTGAGGTCTTCACCTCATTCACTATACTTGAAATCCCCTCCTCATAGTCTCTGAGTATCTCGGCGGTATTGAGGAATTTCTTATTAATAGCATTTATTAATGCTATAGCACTATATACTGCTAGCCTATTCCCCTCACCAGAGGTCCTATTAACTAAGCCTGCAGCTTCACCAATCCTGAATACACCTCTAGAGTATAGGCTTACTGGAGCGTAGGCCTGAATTGGCGCTCCTCTCTCATCAATAACTATCAAGCTATCTTTAGCTATTCTCTCATAGTATCTCATGACTAGCTTCTTAAGAACCCTACCATTACTAACCCCTGTTAAGCCTACTCCAATATTTATTATTCTACCATCACTATCAATAGGGAATACCCAGTAGAATCCGCTCCTCTTAACGTTAAAGTCTATTAGGGCAGTCTCGGGCTCCCAGCTGGCTTTAGCAACTAGTCTATACGTTAAGATTGAGCTATTCAGACTCCAAGCGTATGGCCCTCTAGCGTCTACAACAATACTATCACCTCTAACCTCAGGGTATCCTTTCTTATTTATGATTTTAGCGCCATTAGACTCAGCCATCTCCCTAAGTGTATTAACGAATTTACTCTTATCCATTATAGCCCATATTGGGCTCCTAAAACTGAGATATGAGACTTCTCTACCATTAACCCTTATAGAGAAATTCTTGACAAATGCTCTCTCACTACTAGTAGCTTTTAATAACCTCAACGTAGTATCTCTTATAGTTAATACGTCTCCACAAGCCTTCTTATAGTATGGTGTAATATCGTAACCTATGGTATCATAGCCTAGGAGTGTAGAGTGGTATGCTAGAGTAGACCCAGCCACCCCTAACCCAACTACTAGTATTCTAGAGTATTCTCCTATAGCATTACACCAGTAAATCAGAGATAACCTAAATCTTATATACCCTCAATAGTAGGAAATCTAGAGGTCTACTATAGTGCCTATAAAACTAGTAATAGAGGCTTCTAAGAGTAGGAGTGGATTACATGCTGAGAGGAAGATAGCATTCATAGTAGGAGAGAAAGGCGAAATAGTCGAAGCTAGGGGTAGTGGAGAACCGGTTAAACCAGTATACTCGATAGGAGAAGCTAAGATGATAACAGTTAATATTACGCCAAAACAGCTAGCAGTACAAGTTAGGCTAGTTAAAGGTTTAAGGGATAGAGTTAAAGGCTATATAGCACTATATGATTACATGGGTAGAGAAGTCTATAGAGTAGTCATTAGGAAAAGAAAGCTTAAACCATCTAGAGGAGATAGGAGATACCATAAAATTATTGAATCTATAGTTGAGAAGATAACTTTAGCAAAATACCTAAGAAAGTATAAGATATAATGATCACATACGTAATACTATGCCCATATGGTGAAAGTAACTCTTATAAGGTTATAATTTTATTCTTGTAGAGTTAGGAGGTTACCGATGATGTACAGGTTGTTAGGTTTAGTGATATGTATCCTAATACTAGCCTCTCCTATAAACTCTCTTATAGCTTATAGTGAGCAAGAGCTCATAGGACTTAAACTTAGAGTAGAGATGAATAAAGTTACTGTTTTAAGCCCCTTCTACCATATCACATTTGACTTGAATAGAGGATTCGGAGTAGTCGGCTGGGTTATTAGAAATGATAGAGGTGAATTTATTGATTTAATTGGTGGAGGCTACCCGTTACCTTCTCTAGTACTCAACGCTTATACTAGAGATAACTTAACTGGAAGATATACTTTCATTCTTGGTAATAGAACTTATACTATTCCGTTGTCAACACTAGTGTATAATGAATGGGACTTTGAAATTTATAGTAATACTAGTGAGCTTATTACCCTAATATTTACTCCATCGAGTAGAGCCCAGGTAGATATTGATCCATTAACTATTACGGTGACAGCTAAGTTTAGATTATGGAGTCCTAGTGTAGAGTTTACTTTTGAGATATATAATCCATCAAATAAGACTATTGCCGTTAGAGGTCCTAGGGGAGGACCTGAACTATACCTAATAGCTTATAGTGGTGATCATAATAAGTGGCATGGCGTAATAGCTGATACTGGACTCCCATTCTTTGGTGGCACTCTCCTATCTGAAGGTAGCGTGAATGTAGCTATTAGTCTTGACTCAGCATCCCTAGTATATATTGATAGTATTAATAATAAGAGTATTGTAAGGTATATAGCCGGCTTGAGGGTATTAGAGCCTCAAAGTTTCTACGTTCAATTTAGTAGAGGCTTAGCATTTGGTGATGCTTTTATAGCTAATGCCATGGCTCTAAACTTAACTCTACCAGAAACACTATTAATACAGCCTGGGGGCTCTAAGACTATTAGATTCCTAGTATCCTATATACCCTATAACCCATCACTAGTTATATCCTCGGGGCTAGAGTCTTCATTATTAGTAGCTTACCGGGAATACCCAGCTATTTTATTCAACTTAACAACTATAGATACTAATGAGCTTATAAAGAATTTATCTAGAATCATTCAAACTCTAAAAGATAACTTAACAAGGCTAGATACTAGAGTTAGAGAACTTGAGGGTTTAAAAAGCTACTGGGACGCAGAGATTAAGATAAGAGATAGTACTATTAAAGAGCTACAGTCTAGACTAGGTAGACAGAATCTCATATCTATAAGCTTAATGGGTATAGGTTTAATACTAGGTGTTATCGGTGGATTTATCATATTTAAGGTTAGGAGTGAGAGTGTTAGAGTTAAGGGAGAAGAGAAGATTGTAAAGAAACGTAGGAGGAGCTAAGATTTAACAATAATCTTCCTCATAAGTAAACCAATATCATGTATATCCTCTAAATTCCACGCCATCCTTAGGAATTCTCTAGCTTTCTCCACATCTACCTTATCAGCTACTAGTTTCCAGAACTTCTCCTCAACACCCTCAACTGTTAATGGGTTCATGTAGTGTCCTGGAGGGTAAATACTTTCCTCTTCATAGACTCTACCATCTCTTAGCCTTACTCTCACTAAGTTACCTATACCTCTAGGGTATATCTTATCATACTCAGGGTTTACTTCAATCTTCATCTTCTTCATTAACTTCCTAACATCGCCTGCTAGTATCCTCTTCTCTGTGAATGATTCTAGCCATACCTTCCCATCTAGTAGTGCTACTGATACTATGTATGGTAGACTGTGGTCAGCTGTTTCTCTAGTTTTTGGATCCCACTTCTCAGGGTCTTCAACTATAATCTTATAGCTGACAGTGAATGTTTTAACATCAATTTCTTCAATATCATCTGGGTTTATTGGGCCAGTCTTATCTCTAATTTTTAAAGCGGCTTCTACAGCACTCATAGAGTGATACTCTACGGGCCAGTACTTTATGCTAGTCTCCATAACCTTGAGTTTATCTCCAAATTCTAAGTCAAAAGTATCTCCCCCTATTGCTACCTTAAAGAATCCAAATTTACCCTCAAATACTGGAGACGGACCTGTCATACCCTTAGATGCTAGTACTGCAGCTATTAGACCATCTCTAGCAGCATTAGATGCTGCACAAGCCTTCCACATACTAATCTCTCCAGCTCTAGTCTGCCTTAGCGCTGGGGCTATTGTTGTAGCAATATTTATAGCGTGCTCTATCTTACTAGAGTCTAATCCTAGTATTTTAGATGCTCCAGCAGCTGTAGCTATTGCTATGTAAGTAACGTGATCCCACCCTCTCGCTCTAACACTATAGGCGTCAGCTAGCCTACATGCAATCTCATAGGCTACAGCTATCCCCTCAATAAGCCTCCTACCATCGGCATCAGAGATCTCAGCTGAGGCTACGAGAGCCGGGATCATATCGCTTGGGTGGAGAGCCTCCTTAGATAGGTATGTGTCGTTAAAGTCTAGGTATCTAACAGCACATCCATTAGCGAAGGCTACGTGATCAAATACGCCCCTAGAGCCGGTGCCCCATATTGTAGCTGGAAGCCTATTAGATGCTGTTAGTTCAGCCATCCACCTAGCTATTGCTACAGGCTCTTCATAGTATGCTCCAATAGCTACAGCTACTGTATCAATAAATCTCTTCTTAAACTCTAATAGTTCATCACCCCGTATATTCTCATACTTAAACTCTGATACCCAATCGGTTATCTTCCTAGCTAGTGTTTTCTCCAAAATGTTTCACCATTTAAGTTCTAGCTTTTAGAATTTATTAAATTGGGGGTTTAATGAGCTTTAGGAGGTATCCTTTCCTAGTAGATCCTGTAGTCTACTCTAACGAGATACTTGGCAAGACTAGGGGTTTAGATGATATTGCTGGAGAGGAGCCTATAATCTCTCTAGCTGCTAAGAGAATAGAGTATACTGTTAGGGGCGAGCCACTCCCAGACTATATTGGTACAACGACTGAGGAGGAAGTATTCTCTTTCTGGCTAGCATTCCTAGCCTTAAGAGAGGCTAAGAGTATAAGCTTACTTGATAAGATGATTAAGCTAGAGGTAGATAGAGTCAAGAGGTTTCTAGAGAAGGAGTCACTAGACAACCTAATATTCATAGCTAAGAGGATGGGCGTGAAAGTAGATATTGTAGAGCTAAGAATACCATGGATAATTAAGGGTGGTAAGGTTTACTATAGAGAGTTAAATATAGCTGTAAATATAGCAGATTACCTCAAATACACTGCTGGGACTAGAGAAGAGAGATTAAAGCTTATTAATAGCTTCTTACTTAAAGGTCGAGTATACATGGATACAGTACTCTTCAAACTATTCCTACTAGAGGCTATTAATAGGTTTATATTAGAGAAGGTTAAGAATATTGAGCCGCCAGAAGTGCCAGCATTCCTAAAACTGGTTAGTAACACTAGAGAATATGAGATTAGAGAAGTTAGAGGTATAAAGGAGGAACTCTTCCCAAACTGTATACTAGAGATTATTAGTAAGTCTAGGACAGCTAAGATCTCAGGAGAGGAGGCATACGTACTATTAACATTTCTCAACAATATAGGCGCACCGAGGGAATATATTGAGGATATAATAGTTAGAGTCGGCTTAGCGCCTAGAGATAAGGCTAAGCTAATAGTAGGAGCGTTAGATAAGCTTAGAGACTATACACCATTTAATTGTGATGAGCTCAAAGCTAGAAGTATATGTGATTGTAAAGGTAATCTTATTGAAGAGTATTTTAGAGCTCGCAGGGGCCAGGCTCACTACTAATTCTTAAACTTAATTCTTCAAGCCTCCTCCTACCCTCTACTAGGGCCTCATTAATTGTTACTATAAGCTTCTCTAACTCATCTATACTAATAAGTGGGGAGCCTCTAGAGGCTAGTGGTATCATTAACTGTACTCCACTCATAACCTCTACTACATGCCCTAAACGCCTATTAATAGATATTATACCACTATGTTTAAACCCAGAGCTCCTAGCATGAGATAATAGTCTCATAGCACATAGTAGCCTAGGTGTCCTAAAATGTATTATTGGCCCTGTTACTTTAATCCAGAGATCTGATGATCCTAGTAGTTTAACTACACTAACTATATCTCTAGACTCTATAGGGCTATGACTCTTAAATACTATTCTAGCCTCATCTCTCAACCAGTGCCACTTACCTTCAATAATAGTTATCCTACCAGTACAGCTACTAGTTGTAGCTAGTAGTGTTGGCTTATTTAAGAGTACTAGGAACTCTTCAGCTCCAGGATCTAGGTATCCTATAAGCCTATCCTCCCATATACCTCTCAGTATCCTCTGTTTAAATTTAACCCACTCATCTAATCCTCTCAACTTTGGCATCAACAACCACCTGTAATAGTCCGGGTCCTACACCTCTAACTACTCTTGAATGTGCATCTACTAAACTCCAACCTTCACTCTCAACTCTATCTCTTACACTCATAATAGCTTTATTATAGAATCTCTTCTCCTTATCCGATCTGACATGTAAATATACGTGGATTACACCTCTAGACTCTCTAAGACTCATTAGAGCATATGGTATATATTCTAGGGCTAAGTCTGGTAGTGGCATTAAGACTCTATCAGCAACTCCTACAAGCCTCTCCTCAATTATCTTAGCAGCGTCTCCAAGGTATGGTATAACTATGCCTTCAACCCTATTGATCTTAATATTCTCAACCATTAAGTTATAAGCGTCAACATTAATATCAATACTATGTACAGCTTTAGGTTTAGCTATCTTAGCTATAACAATAGAGAATATTCCGATACCAGCGAACATATTAACAACTACTTCACTAGACTCTACTAACTTAGCTACTCTGAGATGCTCAAATCCCAGCCTTGGCGTTATAAATACCTTCCCGATATCAACTTTAAATGAGCAACTATGCTCCCTATAGATAGTTGTAGATCTAGGCTCTCCAGCTAAGTGAATATACTCCCTAACCTTATAGGGTCCGGTGACCGGAGTTACTGCAAGCCATATAGACTTAATACTACCCAACCTAGATAGTAGAGCTTCGCCGAGTAGTTTGAAGTCGTCATATGCTAAGCTTGTAGATATCGGTTTCTTAATAATAGCTATATCCCCAACTATATCTATCCTAGACCATAAACTCTTACCCTTATCTCCTAGAACTTCTAATGCAATCTTCTTAAGTAACCTACCCCTAGTCATAAGGTTATTAAACACCTCAAAACATACACTATGAGAGGAGCTCCAATGTCAGAGTATATAGTTGAAGCCTCAAAACTCTTAGATATAGCTAAAAACCTAGGAAGTGAGGAGAAAATAGTATTAAACTATTTCATGGATAACATATCAGTTGGGAAACATAGGGCGTTAAAAGAGTTAAAGGCAATAAGTGTACAGAACCCAGTAATCATAATTAAGAAGCTATCTAGCCTAAACCTAGTTGAGGAGAAAGAAGAGTGCTATAATCTAGCTAAACCTCTAAGAGAATACATACTTAAGAGGGGGAAGCAGAGGGTTATATAGACTAGTTTGCTGAGAATCAATGTGGGTAAAAATTTTGTTTATAAGTACTCCCATATTCCCTTTCCTCTATAATTATATATTATTGTCTTAGTAGCTGTCACATGCTCAATACTATAACCTATACCCTCTCTCCCAATTCCAGAGTCTTTCCTACCACCAAATGGGTAATAGCCTATACCGTGTCTCGGATACTCATTGACATATATTGCTCCAACTTCAAGGAATCTTACTAGCTTCCTTATCTTATCTATATTTTCACCAAATATAGCCGCGTCTAGCCCATACCTCCTATTATTAGCTAACTCTATCGCCTCATCTAAATCTCTAAACTTAGTTATTATAGCTACTGGCGCGAATACTTCATCTCTATATAGTTTGAGTAGCTTAAGTGTATGCCTCTCAGTTACTTCTATTAGTGTAGGTTCAATATAGTTACCCCCAAGCCTCTTACCCCCATATAGTATCTTGCAACCATATGATTTAGCTTCTTCTACTGCATCAATCATCTCATCTACACTCTGAGGTTCTATTAGCGGCCCCATATCAGTTGATGGATCTCTTGGATCTCCTACTCTTATCTTTGAGAGCTCTTCTACTAATAGCTTCTTAAACTCTTCATAGATAGGCTCTTCTACTAATATAATCTTAATAGCATCACACCTCTGTCCACTATAACTTGTTACACCAATAGCTATCTTCTGAGCAGCTGTCGCAAGATCAGCGTCCGCTAATACTATAGCTGGGTCTCCTCCCCCAAGCTCTAATATAAATTGCTTTATACCAGCATTCCTTATAACCTCTAGACCTGTCTTAGTACTACCTGTTAGGCTTATAACATGTATCCTCCTATCAGCTACAAGTTTTGACGCCTCCCTCCCGGGTAAGGGTATTATTGCTATAGAGTCTGCTGGGAAACCTGTAGCTAATACTACTCTAACAAACATAAGTGTGCTTATCGGGTCAGAGCTTGGAGGCTTAATAATGAAAGCATTACCAGGTATAACGCTATAGACGAACTTATTTACTGTATCGAAGAGTGGGTAGTTGAATGGTATAATTGCTAATACTACACCGTAAGGCTCACGCCTAACTATCCCCTCACTCTCTAGGGTATGAATACTCCAATCTCCAGGTACATAGTCTCCTTCAAGTTTCCTAAGATCTAGTGGTGCCTTCCTCAGTCTATCAATACTAGCTTCAACCTCACCCCTAGCATGCCTCACTGGCTTACCAGCATCTACTATAAGAGTCTCTATGAATTCATCCTTATGCTCCTCCATTAAGTCAGCTATCTTATCTATAATCTTAAGCCTCTTCTCTCCAGGGGTATTCCTAATACTCCACCTACCCTTAACATATACTAGATCTAGGGTTCTATCAATAGCCTCCCAGTCTGGGATAGAGACTCTAGCTATAATTGATCCATCTATGGGGGACTTAACAGTAATCTTAGATGGAAACTCTATCCACTCTCCCGCTACATAAGACTTAAAATTAGGTACTTCATCTTCAATTCTATAGATTTCTTTAAATAGATTATCTCTTAAAGGTAGCCTAGTTGAACTCATATCTCTATAGCCTCAAAATAGTGAGGTGTAAAGCAAACTTAATCTATCTTACTCTACTCTTACTACAGCCTCCTCATTATAACCTGTAATGACCCTAAAGTAGCCTCTAGCTCTAACCGCGTTATCTACATAGTCATCTCCAGTATCAACCTTTAATGTCTTAAATGACCTAAGCTTACTCTTAGATGATACAATAATAATGTTATCTAAGCCCACTAGTCTCAAAACATCGGGGCTGATCTGCTGATTACCCCTACCTAGGAGGAAGCCTTGGCCTCCAATCGGAGAGATTATTATCTTAGCCTTAGGGTAGCTCTTTACCAGCTCTACTAGCCTCTTCTCATCTAAATCTAATCCTACTATTCTCCTATTATATACAGCATCTACCCCTAGGGGTGTCTTCTTTAAGCCTAGCTTTAGAGCAATCTTCTCTATAGTCCTACCTGGACCTAGAATGTATAGGGTGTTATCCTCCATATTCTCTACAATATACTCTGCTATAGCTTCCAGGTTCTCCTCCTCATCATATGAGAATGCTGACTTACTACCCTCAACTAAGCCCTCAACCACTGGTGTTTTAAGGTAGCCGTGTAGTTTTAGCTTAAGCCTCCCAGCCCTATACTCATCCTCATCAATATCTAATACTTCTCTCTCAGCCAAGAGAGCCCCCTCATATAGGAACTTCCAAGCTATTGTAGCTGCAACTTTAGGGTTAATAGCAAATACTCCACTATATACCTTCACACCTGAAGGTACGCCTAGCACCGGAGCTCTTAAACCAACACCTTTCTCTATATCCCTAGCTGTACCATCACCTCCAACAAAGACTAGTATACTTACAGACTCCGCCATAACCCTAGCACATCTAATAGTATCTAAAGGTGTTGTCGGCCATATCTTCTCAGAAACACACTCCACAATACTAGTATTAGTCTCATGATTAGACCCCCTAACCCACTCAAAACCCATCTTCCCAGGCGGAGTAATGATACGTGGACCTCTAGGTAAATACCTTAAGAATACTCTAGCCCTCTCAGGAGCAACTAGAGGCGCACCTAGCATTAAAGCCTTTAAACCATAAACACCATCACTACCCTTAAAACCAAGCCTCCCACCAATACCAGCAATTGGATTAACAAGGAAGCCTATAATCTTCTCCTCACTCATACACCATAAACCTTAATAATAATAGTAAACTAAAGCTTAAACTAGAGATAAATAGCTAATACAGTTTAAAGTAAAATTCTAAAGGCTAGCATCAATTAGTTAACGCGTGGAGAACACATTGGATAAGTGTAATACATACTTTGAAGGTATAGTATTCAGTGGTATAGGCGAGGGAGGATTCTACGTTAGCATCTACACCAAGAAATTCCGGGAAAAACTAAACATTGAACCATACCCCGGAACACTAAACATAAGACTTAGAGATGATCAAGTAGAGCTATTTAATGAATGCCTATCAAACCTAAACCTAATCTATATAGAACCACCAGCAATACCTAACGCTAAACTAGCAGCAGTATACGCCTACCCTATAGAGCTCTACCTAAACCCACACATCACAGCATTCATCATTAAACCAGCCATAACTATATACAAGAACGACGTCATAGAAATACTATCACCAACATATCTTAGAAAAGCCCTAAACCTAAGTGACGGTAGCATACTAAAGTTCAAGCTCCCCCCACATCATCCACACCCAACTTTCCCCTAACGAGTTTCAGCCACACAACAAATCGAGACACCAACTGTAGATATTAATCCCACCTCCCAAAATTTAAAAAAGCAAATACCCTCATATAAAAACCCATAATATAAATCCTCCAACATAAACTAAAACCAAAACCATCAAGAACAAACAATAAGACAATAACTAAACCTTAAATATTTTACTTGATGAGTGGGAGTTATCAAAAGATATGCGAACATTGATGAGTAGGAGGTCTGATGGAGAAATACGAA